>CERJ01017329.1_pt1 | contig 99955 bp, 88 predicted proteins | sample 530781 | NCBI WGS metagenome assembly CERJ01 (sample SAMEA2620967, study PRJEB7988) | marine metagenome | biome: marine biome (ENVO:00000447); feature: deep chlorophyll maximum layer (ENVO:xxxxxxxx); material: "saline water (ENVO:00002010), including plankton (ENVO:xxxxxxxx)" | depth 30 m
CTCCACTTCGATTTTATTCTTCCTGGTCAAGCGAATCATCGGGTAAGACGATTCGCACCTGTTAGAATCGAAATCAAAAAATTGGAGTTTAATTATGAAAGCGTTTCAAGCTGCGTCTGTAAAGAACTATAGCGATGAAGACCTGATGGAATATTTCCAAAATGGCAAAGAATTAGCGTTTACTGAGTTGGTTCATCGCTTTCAAGACCGCCTTCATAACTTTCTATATCGCTACACTCATAATCATCAGGATTGCGAAGATCTGGTACAGGAAACCTTCTTGAGAGTACACAAAAGCAAGCATTCCTACGAACGAATCGCCAAATTTTCGACCTGGATGTATACCATTGCGCTAAACCTTGCCAAGAGTTTATATAAGAAAAAGCAACGGATGTACAAGGTTTCTATCCATAAGGATGAGTCTGACCCCGATGATAGAGAGCTTCTCCTGGAGGACCACAATATCCTTCAGGACGATGCTCTTCATCAAAAATTGAGCATGGAAAAACTGGAAAAAGCTCTGATGGAACTGCCGGAAGACTTCCGCGAGGTGATCATTCTCAGAGATCTGCAACAATTGACCTACGAAGAAATTTCAGAGATCACCGACATTCCAATGGGAACCGTGAAATCACGCATTAACCGCGGAAGAGCTCAAATTCAGGCACTCATAAAAGATTACGTGCAGCTGGGAACAAATTCCTGATATCTGAACTAAGAGAGGAGTGAAGGATAATTTAGCAAACTCCTCTTATGAATAATTTTTTAGATAAAGAATACCATCCGGTTATTGAAGATTTTGTTCTCGATTATGTAGACGAAAATATGGGCTCGGTTGAGAGAACCACTTTCGAGGAAGTGCTGGTTCATGATGATGATCTCCGTGAGCTGGCATTTTCTGCGAAAGAGGGTAAAAGATTACTTGAGCAGTTTCGAGACATTAAAGCCAATGAAGGATTTTTAGACCGGTTATTACAATCGATCTCGTCTAATGACTGAATGATTCAGTGCTATTTCAGGATGAGTAACTTTGCCAACACTACAAAAACAATGGTCATAAGCAGGGAAATAAAATTCCCGATCAAGAAATAATTGTTGGATACTTTATTATTCTTTTGGAAACGGGTTCCTATCTTCAAAGCGCCAAAGGTAATAATGACCTGTAGATATCCTAATAATCTCCCATCAATATAAAGTATCTATTGTCCCACTTGCTCATGCCATATTATGCACATGATGCAATATAAATGCAGCATATATAATTGATGCATTTTTACGCTAGCCTTAGTTAGTATCGAAGAAGGGCGTTTAATTTCATCTCTAAATTTGAATCTGCCATAAATCCATGTTCCAGATTTTTATCATGCGGAATCGGGGTGTCTAAGGAAGCGCAGCGCATGACCGGAGCATCCAGCCATTCAAAACATTCCTCAGAAATTATAGCAGAGATCTCACTTAGCGGACCTAAAGTCAATGAAGGCTCCTGAAGCAACAGTACTTTACCTGTTTTTTGAACCGTTTTACGGATGGCTTCTTTATCTAAAGGAAGCAGTGTTCGCAGATCGAGGATTTCAAGTGAAATGTCTTTTTGCTCATATTCGTCAGCAATTTGCAGTGCCCACTGAACCCCCATACCATATGTGATAATAGTAGCATCAGTTCCTTCACGGCGAAGTTTTGCCTTTCCGAGTGGCTCATAATTGGCTTTATCGGGAATGTGTGTTTTGAGGCTTCGGTAAAGTTTCTTGTGTTCAAAAAAGAGCACGGGATTTGGATCATGAAGGGAACTGTATAACAGATCCATGGCGTCTTCAACAGTTCCGGGAACAACCACTTTAAGTCCGGGAATTTGCATAAACCAGCCTTCAACAGATTGAGAATGAAAAGGCCCGGCTCCAACGCCTCCGCCATGAGGGGCACGAATGGTAATATTCAGGGGAGGTGCCCAGCGATATTGTGATTTGGCAATGTTGTTCACAATTTGGTTGAATCCACAGGAGATAAAATCAGCAAACTGCATTTCTACAACAGGTTTGAATCCCTCCAGAGCTAAACCCATTGCCGCTCCCAAAACCCCGGATTCAATGATGGGCGTATTTCGAATCCGATCTTTGCCAAACTGCTCTAAAAATCCTTCAGTTATCTTGAAAACACCGCCATATTCGGCTACATCCTGTCCCATAATGAGAAACTTATTATCTTCCTCAAAAGCCTGTCGTAGCGAAGCCTGAATGGCATCTACAAATCGGTGCTCGTATGTGACGCCATCTTTGTGAGAAGGGATCTCTTTGGGTTGAGGGGCATAAACTCTTTGATATTCGATATGTTCATCAAATACCGGGTCTTCGGCATTCAACGCATCTTCCAGATCCTGTTTGAAGGATCGATCAATTTCCCTCGTAATGGTTTCGAGTTCACTTTCAGTCGCAATTTCTTCGTCTTGTATATACTTTTCAAGACGGTGAATGGGGTCTTTATCGGCCCAATTCTCAAACAAAATATCAGGGACATAATGCGTCCCGGACGCTTCTTCATGTCCACGCATGCGAAAAGTTTTGGCTTCAATAAGAACCGGTTCTCCCTTTAATGCAAGTTCACGGGCCTTACCGACCGTTTCTATCACTTCAAAAATGTTATTCCCGTCTATATGAAATCCATGCATCCCATAGCCTTTAGCCCGGTCGGAGAGATGTTCACAAGCGTATTGTTCGGAAGTTGGAGTAGAGAGGCCGTAGCCATTATTCTCAATTATAAAAACCACCGGAAGATTCCAGACGGCAGCAAGATTCAGGGCTTCGTGAAAGTCGCCTTCACTGGTTGCCCCGTCCCCACAAAATGAGAAAGCGACAGCTTTTTCGTTTCGCAATTTCATAGCCAAGGCCAGACCGTCGGCTACAGGCATCATGGCTGCAAGGTGAGAGATCATTCCGATGATCTTGTGCTCCGGAATGCCAAAATGGAAAGAGCGATCGCGACCTTGTGTAAAACCATCGGCTTTACCGAAAAGCTGACAGAAAAGAGGATAGAGGGGAACATCGCGTGAAGTGAAAACCCCAAGATTTCGGTGCATCGGCAGAATATAATCTTCGGGTTCTGAAGAGAGTGACACTCCAACTCCCACAGCTTCCTGCCCGATCCCCGAGAACCATTTACTGATCTTATTCTGCCTGAGGAGCATCAGCATTCGTTCTTCTATACGCCGGGGTAAAAGCAGGTTTTTATATAAATAAAGTGCCGTTTCTGCAGATATCTTTTTGTCGGTAATAGCCACGCAGTCTATCGGTTAGTTCATAAGTTACCAATCCAACAGATAAGCAAAAATTAGCGGAGCTACAATAGTGGCATCCGATTCGATGATAAATTTTGGGGTGTCAATTCCAAGTTTACCCCATGTGATCTTCTCGTTTGGAACGGCCCCGGAATAGGATCCATAACTGGTGGTTGAATCACTGATCTGACAAAAGTATGACCATAAAGGGGTGTCTGTCATACCAAGGTCTTGTTCCATCATGGGAACTACGCAGATGGGGAAATCACCGGCAATTCCGCCCCCGATCTGGAAAAAACCGACTCCGTTTTCTGAATTATTCTTGTACCAGTCCGCTAGAAACATCATGTACTCGATGCCTGATTTTACAGCGGAAGGTTCAGTTCTTCCTTCAATACAATGAGAGGCAAAGAAGTTTCCACATGTTGAATCTTCCCATCCTGGAACAATGATCGGGATGTTTTTATCTGCCGCTGCCAGTAACCACGAATTTTTGGGATCGATCTGATAGTCGTCTTCGAGGTCGCCACTTAATAACATATCGTAGAAATATTCGTGAGGTAAATATCGCTCGCCATTTTCAGTGGCTTTAACCCAACGCTTTACCAGATGTTCTTCAATACGACGCATCGCTTCTTCTTCGGGGATGCAAGTGTCGGTAACACGGTTGTAGTGATTCTCAAGGAGCTCCTGTTCGTCTTCAGGACTCAGATCACGATAATTCGGAATCCGCTTGTAATAATCATGGGCAATTAGGTTAAAGACATCTTCCTCCAAATTCGCTCCGGTGCAGGTGATGATCTGTACTTTATCTTTACGGATCATCTCAGCAAGCGATAATCCAAGCTCTGCAGAACTCATCGCCCCGGCCAGAGTGATCATCATTTTGGCGTTGTTGTTTAGTTGATCCTCATATGCTTTAGCGGCGTCAACCAATGAGGCCGCATTAAAATGACGGTAGTGGTGGGTAATGAAATCTGAAATAGGTCCTTTGTTACTCATGAACTGGCGAATTTATAGCTTAACATTTTATAGTACAGTTTGGCGGCAAGAAATTGCGGGGCCGTTAATCCTTCTATCGGTGCAAGTTCCACGATATCAAACCCCAGTACATTCTTTTGTTCAAACACTTTTCGAAGGTATTGTATCATGGGGTTCCATTGCATACCTCCCGGTTCCGGTGTTCCGGTTGCGGGCATAATGGAGGGATCGAATACATCGAGGTCGAGGGTTATATATACTTTATCCGTTATTTTACTGAGAGAATCTTCCATCCAATCGGTATGACCGTACATATCTTCCGCAAAGTAACATTTGTCGCGATCCAGATATTCAAGTTCACTGCTGTCCATACTGCGGATTCCAACCTGGATCAGATTTGCATTCTGAGAAGCATCATAAACGGCACAGGCATGGTTATAAGGGGAACCGTGGTAATGGGGACGAAGATCGGTATGGGCATCAAGCTGCAAGATGGTGATATCGGGATGCCGCTCGTAAAATGCTTTGATGATCCCAATGCTTATGGAGTGTTCACCACCGAAGAAAGTGAGAAATTTATCTGTGTCTAAGTGCTGCTGTGTGTTTTGATATACCGCTTCAAAAACGGCTTCAGGAGAAGCATCTTCCAGAATGGGATCGATGATGTGAACGCCTTCCTGGTAGACTTCGCTGTTGGTTTCGATGTCGTAGATCTCCATGTTCTGAGCAGCATCGAGGAACGCTCCAAATCCTTCATCTGCACCTTTGCCCCAGGTACTTGTTCCGTCATATGGAATGGACTGAAGCAGAACTTTTGCGTTTTCAAATTCATTATGCCCGCCTTCAATACCGGCAAATATTTGATTCTTTTTAGTCATTGTAGCCCAGTATGTTAAGCATGTTATTTACAGTTTGTTCTTCGCGATATACATAGTCGAATTGATCGCCATTTTCATCTTCATCAACTACAATATGCTTGGGTGATGGAATGAGGCAATGTTTGATTCCACCATATCCGCTGATGGAATCCTGATAGGCTCCTGTGTGGAAAAAGCCAATGTATAAAGGTTCATCTTCATCGTTGGAATAAGCCGGTAAAAGCACTTGTTGGTTGAGTTCTTCGGAGTTGTAATAATCAGAATGATCGCAGCTAATACCACCGATATTCACGCGCTTATACTGGTTTTGCCATTTATTTAGGGGAAGCAAAATGAACTTTTCATTGATTGACCAGGCATCCGGAATGGTGTTCATCAAGCTGTTGTCGATGAGGTACCATAGTTCGGCATCATTCTGCTGTTTTTGTTCGAGCACCTGAAAGATCACAGCACCACTTTCACCCACGGTATATTTTCCAAATTCTGTGTAGATATCTGGTTCTTCGACCCCATCTTCTTTGCAAGCTTCCTGAATGTTCCGGACGATCTCTCCGGTGATGTATTCGTAATCAAAATCAAAATTAAGGCTGTTTTGAATTGGAAATCCGCCGCCGATATTGATCGCTTTTACTGAAGGAGCCACTTTCTTGATCTTCGTGAACTGGGAAAGCGCCTTCTTAAATTCATTCCAGTAATACATAGTGTCGCTGACACCGGAGTCCACAAAAAAGTGAACCATTACCAGCTCTACTTGATCGTTATTAACGATCTTATCCTTCACAAAATCAATAGTTTCACGTTTGTTTATGCCGAGCCTCGAAGTGTAATAGGCCGCCTGAGGATCTTCTTCAATGGAGATCCGTAATCCTATCTTGATGGGCTCTTCAGTCTCAAGCTCCATCAGTTTATCGAGTTCGCGGACGTTATCTAAAACGGTTATGGAATTCGAAAATCCATTGTTTATCAACCGACCGATCTTTTTGATGTAATCATCGGTTTTATATCCGTTGTGAACAATCTTTTTACTGGTATCGAAAACACCTTTTTGATGAAGCTTCTCGATCAGGTCAATATCAAAAGAGGAAGATGTTTCGAGGGATACATTTTCTTTAAGGGCTGTTCGCACAACGTGATTAAAGTGACAGCACTTGGTGCAGTAACAAAATTCGTATTTACCTGAGTAGTTGTTCTCGCTGATGGCCTTGTTAAAATACTGTCGGGATAACCGGATCTTTTCCCGGATCTTGGGCAGATAGGAAACCTTGAAGGGAGTTCCATATTTCTGGATCAGTCCATGCAGGTCAACATTATTGAAATGGAGGGTGCCATCAACTAATTCAAAACCATTTTGGGGAAAATGATAGGTCTGGTCGATGAGGTCAAAATAGTTATTCTTCATTAAGCAGGGTGGAGGTCGTGAGTAATTAAATGGATAACAGGGTGAAAAAAGAACATAAATATACGAGTTAATTGCAACGGATTGTTATAGGTGTGAATTTTTTTCTGTGGGTGAATGAATTTGAAATCGTGTTTAACTTAATGGAGGTTGGCTGTTGTCAATTCTTAATTGAATATTCATTCACCTCTGCACAAGAACGAAAAACAATGTAGATTTACCACATGTGCAGCAAAATCTGTGGACTACTTTTTGGTGTGATGCTTTTCATGACGGGACTTCTCCACGCCCAGAATACCAATTTCCATATCTATGAGAATGGAACCGAGATTACTAGCCCGGATTCGGTTCAAACCAAACTAAAGCAGGATTTCAGCTCTGCCCGCGAGATTGTACTTAGCTGGCTCACTGCGGATGGTTATCTGAATGCTACTATCGACTCTGTCTTTCAAAACAACATCTACCTGAACCGGAATTGTGTATTTCAACTGAATGAATTGAGATGGAATTACAGTGGACAAAAGGACACCGTTTTTACTGAAAACCCTGAAATTCGATACACCCAGCAAAATTTACGAACCGAAATTGAATTGCGACTTTTTGAATTGGCTGAAGAAGGATATCCGTTTGCGAATGCAGAGATCAACACCTTCGATCCTGATCATAATAACTGCTCGGTTTCTGTGGAGGTGATTGTAAATAGAGGAAATAAATCGGAAGCATCTGAGATCTATTTTACAGGAAATGAAACCAATTCTGAAGATTATCTGCGGAAGATATCCCGTTTTCGGGCAGGTCAAATGATCACTCCAAATTACCTGCGTTATTTACGAGTTAACCTGAATGCCAGCGAGTTATTCAGGTCTGTGGGAGAGGGGCAGATCTTTTTACGTGAGGGCGAGCCGGTCATTGTATTTGAGGTTCAGGAACGGTCATTGAATCAATTTGAAGGATTGCTCGGCTATGTGCCTGATGCCACCGGAAAAGGGCAAATTGTTGGGGATGTAGAGCTGTCGCTTTGGAATGTACTGAACCAGGGAAATGGACTGAATTTTAAATATGAACGGCTGCGACCTGAAACCAGCGAGCTGGAGGTGGGTATTTCACAGGACTGGATCGGGGAGATACCTGTTGGACTTTCAGCAGGATTTCAAATTTACCAAAATGATACCACCTATCAGTCTCGTCAGTTTGATGTGGGAGGGGCGTATCGTGTTACAGGTGATTTCAGACTCACCGGGGGGCTTGAATTTCAGTCCTCAACATCCGGCTCAAACATTCCTGCAATTGTGGAGCCAGATGGGCGCAAGAGAACGGCCAGGCTTGGATTTGAATATTCAAACCTGGATGATTTTCAGGTACCAACATCTGGCAACCGAATTTCGGTGAGTTATGGAATAGCAAACAAAGATTTGCAAGAGGACTCGACCGGGGCGTTCATCCAAAATTCGCTGGAAATGGAAGCAGCTCAGTACATCCCAATATTTAACCAAAGTGTTTTAGCAATTTCAGTTCATGGATTCCTGTTGGAGGCAGACAAGGTGACCATTAATGATCTGATCCGGTTTGGGGGAGCCAATTCTTTTAGGGGATATGGGGAAGATCAATACCGTGCCGGGCGTTTGTTTTGGGGAGATCTTGAATACCGCTTTTTGTTGGACAGAAGCTCCTATTTATTTGTCTTTGGAGCTGCAGGAGCTTTTCACCGTCCACCGTTGGTCACCGAATTGAATACTAATTTCCAGATTACCGATAACCTGTATTCAACAGGGTTTGGGCTGAGCTACCAGACAAGAATTGGGCGATTGAAGTTTTCGTATGCAATTTCTCCCGAGGAAAGTATTGCAAATGGGAAAGTGCATTTTGGAATTACAACTGATTTATAAGTTTATTTAATCTTGTCTGCCTGCTCCGCTTCGGAATACTCTAATGAGGCTATGCTTTAAATTCAAAAAAATATGTATAGGTATCAAATAGCGTCAATTTCTTCATTTAAACAGCGCTCTAAAAACCGATGCAGGTTTGTCATCTGTTTCTGACCCAGTTTCTGCCCAAAATAGGCTACTCCATAAAGTGTAAAAAAGAGGAATACCAAAACCGGCAGCAGCCATAGAAATCCCGCAGATTTACCTAAAGACCAGTAAGAAAGTCCAACCATAGACATGATCAGAATGGCAAAACCAATGGCAGCGTAAAAGAACACAAACATGGTCCATACAGATGGTTTTGGACCATACAGGCCTCTTACTACCGATCTTTCTTCCGTTTCCTCAAGGGTGATGGTAAGTTGTGGTGACCAAAAATGCTGATCTTTTTCTGGCGGACAAATAGTTGCGAATCCTTTGGTTGATTGTCCATCGCAGAGCCTGCTTTCAGAACGCAGTTCCTTTCTGATCCGTTGGTTGACCTCCTCTGCAGAAAGGGGAGTTTCTACATAGATGCGGGGACGAATGCGATTAAATTCTATATGTTCATCCATGGAAGTTTTAAATACCTTTTGATTTGCGCCAAATTTCTACCGATAAGTTGGATTAAGCAACTTCGTTTTTCAAAGAGTACTTCTTGGGAGTCATTTCAATAAGAGAAGCAATTAAAGTATAATTCAACAACCTTCCACTCAATCAGCCTCATCCGTGTTCTAATCGGAACATTGAATTACACTTCATCTAATTATTTACGCTCTTTCTTCTAAGGCTGCTTCATAGTCATTCTGATCCCGATTTATCGGGATGAAGGATCTTCAAAAGTAGTAGTTGATTATACATTTGTATCAACTCAAACAAGTGAAGGTTCTTCGCTCTCGCTCAGAATGACTCCTTTTTACATTCCAGTCTTTATAACAAGTTGCTCAGTGGCATAAAGTACTTTATATTCAAGTCGTTAATTTATTGAATGCTTATAAAGAAAGACCGAGGGATGGGCCCGATGACGTCTTGGCAACCACTTCTTAAAAGGGGCAGGTGCCAAATCCCACTCAGCGCTATATTCAGCTGGGAAAGATAAGCGAGCTGATCCCTCACAAACTCTTTCTGCATAAGCCAATCTTTGAAAAGAAGAGCTACCAAAAATCAATTTAGTAGAACCTGCGAGGTTACTAATTTTTGATTTTGAAGATTCCATTTTAAACGAATACAGAAAGAGTGAACATAAAAGAAGTTTTACAAGACCGAATTTTGATCCTCGATGGTGCTATGGGCACTATGATTCAGCGTTATAAGCTGGAAGAGGAGGATTTTCGTGGAGAACAATTTAAAGATCACCCGGACGATCTGAAGGGAAATAACGATCTGCTGAGCCTGACTCGTCCGGATATCATTCAAGCCATCCATGAGGAATATCTGGAAGCTGGAGCTGATATTGTAGAGACCAATACTTTTAGCGGGACTTCCATAGCCCAGGCAGATTACAGCCTGGAATCTGTTGTGTATGAATTGAACAAGAAATCGGCTGAGATCGCTAAAAAAGCCACGGATAAATTCACCCAAAAAACCCCTGATAAACCACGTTTTGTAGCCGGATCGATGGGGCCAACGAACAAAACGGCTTCCATTTCACCCGAAGTTACTGATCCCGGCTACCGGGCTGTCACCTTCGATGAACTCGCTGAGGCTTACAAGGAACAAGCCCGCGGACTAATGGATGGCGGAGCGGATGTACTTCTTGTTGAAACCATTTTCGATACGCTGAACGCCAAAGCTGCTCTTTTCGCCATTCAGGAACTCTTTGAGGAACGGGGAGAGGAGCTCCCGATCATGGTCTCGGGAACCATTACAGATGCCTCAGGCAGAACGCTTTCCGGTCAAACCGCAGAAGCTTTTTTGATATCAGTCTCTCATGCGCCCATCCTTAGCGTAGGATTTAATTGTGCATTAGGCGCGAAGCAGCTGAAGCCATACTTACAAAATCTTTCCGACAGATCTCCATTTTATATAAGTGCATATCCCAACGCGGGGTTGCCGAATGAATTTGGGGAATATGACGAAGGTCCGGATGAAATGGGAAGTCAGGTGAAAGAATACCTGGAAGATGGATTGGTAAATATACTTGGAGGGTGCTGTGGTACCACTCCTGCGCATATTACAAGAATGGCCGAACTGGCTGAAAAATATCCGCCCCGAAAAGCAAAAAAAGCAGATGGAGTTTTAGTGTGAATAATTTCGCATCAAGCAAAGACCTGACAGGGCTGAATCTGAACTTTAGCTCTGAGTCGTCCGATGAATCAAAAAGGCAACAACGTTGGATACAAATCGTCGGACGAACTGGGAGTTGTCGGACGAAGACCTTGAATTTTAAATATTGTTGTAACTAAATGAAGTCATTACCTCTTACGCTTAGCGGACTTGAACCTCTTATCATTACCGAAGATTCGAACTTTGTGAATGTGGGAGAACGGACCAATGTTACCGGTTCACGACGATTTTTAAATACCATTAAAGAAAAGAATTACGATCAGGCGCTCAAAATTGCGCTCGATCAGGTACAGGGCGGGGCACAGATCCTGGATGTTAACATGGATGAAGGCATGCTGGATAGTGCCGAAGAAATGACCAATTTCCTCAATCTTATCGCCTCCGATCCTGATATTGCCAAGATCCCGATTATGGTGGATTCCTCGAAATGGGAAGTAATACTTGCCGGACTAAAATGCATGCAGGGCAAAGGCGTAGTTAATTCTATCAGTCTGAAAGATGGAGAAGAGGAATTCCTGCGACGAGCCAAGATCATTCGACGTTTTGGCGCTGCTGTAATTTGTATGGCATTTGATGAAGAAGGCCAGGCCGATACGCTTCCCCGGCGAAAAGAGATCTGTGGTCGGGCTTATAAGATCCTTACCAAAGAAGCGGGCTTTCATCCATCAGATATTATTCTCGATCCCAACATTTTCCCCGTTGCTACCGGGATGGAAGAACATCGGCAAAATGCGCTCGATTTTTTCAAATCCGCTAAATGGATCCGTGAAAATCTGCCGGGCGCACATGTCATTGGTGGAGTAAGTAACGTCTCATTTTCTTTCCGGGGAAATAATCGTGTTCGGGAAGCCATTCACTCCGCATTTCTCTATCATGCAATCGATCATGGAATGGACATGGGGATCGTGAATCCAACCCAGCTTGAGGTATATGATGACATTCCTGAAGACTTGCTTGAAAGGGTAGAAGATGTTCTTTTTGATCGCCGGGATGATGCCACTGAACGACTGATGGAAATTGCCGAAGAATTCAAGAACGAAGGTTCTACCATTAAAGCCAAGAAAGATGATGAATGGCGTAAAAAAGAGGTTGAGGACCGTATAAGTCACTCGCTGGTAAAAGGGATCAATGATCACATTGAAGACGATGCTGAAGAAGCACGGGTGAAATACGGAAGTCCGCTGCAGGTTATCGAAGGTCCGCTGATGGACGGGATGAATGTGGTGGGAGATCTGTTTGGTTCAGGTAAAATGTTTCTTCCTCAGGTGGTGAAAAGTGCCCGGGTGATGAAACAAGCGGTGGCTTACCTTACTCCATATTTAGAACAGGAAAAAAGAGACAACAAGGATACGAGCAAGCAACCAAAAGTGCTTTTAGCTACGGTAAAAGGCGATGTTCACGATATTGGTAAAAACATTGTGAGCGTGGTATTGGCTTGTAATAACTACAATGTGGTAGATCTTGGAGTGATGGTGCCGGCCGATAAGATTTTGGACGAAGCCGAAAAACACGAAGTAGATGCCATTGGTTTGAGTGGGTTGATCACACCCTCACTGGATGAAATGATCCACGTAGCTCGTGAGATGAAAAAGCGAGGCATGGATCTGCCGTTAATGATCGGTGGAGCTACAACTTCCCGACTGCATACAGCAGTCAAGATCGATCCCGAGTACGACAGCTCAGTAGTGCATGTATTGGACGCATCCCGCGCCGTATCCATGGCCGGTGATGTTATTAGTCCAAAGAGAAAAGATTCGGTGAAGCTGGAGATCAAGAAAGAATATGCTACGCTTCGTGAACAACATGAAAACCGGCAAAATAAAAAGGAACTTTTACCTTTTGATGACGCCAAAGCCAATAGAACACAAATAGATTGGGAAGGGTATGAGCCGCCACAGCCTTCCTTCCTTGGAAACAAAGTTTTTGAGGATTACCCGATTGCTGAACTTCGAAATTACATCGACTGGTCACCATTTTTCCGCACATGGATGCTGACCGGAAAATATCCGGATATTCTGGAGGATGAGGAAGTGGGAGAACAGGCGCAGTCCCTTTTTGATGACGCCCAGAAGCTGCTGGATGAAATTGTGGAAGGAGACCTTCTGAAAGCCAAGGCGGTGATCGGATTTTACCCTGCAGTGGCCGATGGCGAAGATGTTCAGCTTTTTGAGGATGAAGACCTTTCAAAAGAGAATACAGAATTTCACTTTTTGCGACAGCAGACTAAGAAGCGGTCTGGTCAGCCGAATTCCAGCTTGTCAGATTACATTGCTCCGAGAGAAACCGGTGTTACAGATTATATTGGCTTTTTTGCGGTTACAGCAGGTATTGGCATTGAGCCATTACTTAAGAAATACCAGGATAAGCACGATGATTATAATGTGATTTTGGTTAAGGCTGTGGCCGATCGACTGGCAGAAGCTTTTGCTGAACGCATGCATGAGCGTGTTCGAAAAGAATTCTGGGGCTATTCCGATGAAGAGAACTTTAGTAACCAGGAACTGATCGCTGAAAAGTACTCTGGCATTCGGCCCGCTCCAGGCTATCCCGCCTGTCCCGATCATACCGAAAAGCGCACACTTTTTGACCTGCTGGAAGTAGAACAGAATGCGGATATTGAACTCACAGAATCCTTTGCTATGTATCCGGCTTCATCGGTGAGTGGGATGTATTTTTCACATCCGCAATCCCGGTACTTTCGCGTTGGTAACCTCGGGGAAGATCAGATCACTGATTATGCGAAAAGAAAATCATCTGCAAAAGAGAAAGTGGAAAAATGGCTTTCTCCTAATTTAGACTATGACCCAAATTCACCATGAAAGTAAACGAACATATTAAAAAAGCGAACGGCAACACCTTGTTTTCATTTGAGGTACTTCCGCCATTAAAAGGACAAAATATCCGCTCTTTATTCGATCACATGGATCCGCTTATGGAGTTCAATCCTCCTTTTGTGGATGTGACTTACCACCGGGAAGAGTTTGTGTATAAGAAGAGGGAGAATGGGTTGTTGGAGCGAAAGACTGTTCGTAAACGTCCCGGAACTGTGGGGATTTGTGCCGCTATTCAAAATCACTATAAGGTGGATGCCGTGCCTCATATTATTTGCGGAGGTTTTTCTCGTGAGGACACCGAAAACGCCCTCATCGATCTGAATTTTTTAGGAATCGACAACGTGTTGCTCATTCAGGGAGATACGCGGAAGCCGGAGCGTGAATTTGTTCCTGAACCCGATGGACACGCACATGCTTCTGATCTGCTCGAACAGGTGGTGGATCTGAATAACGGAATTTATCTGGATGAGGAGTTGGAAAACGCCAAGCCCTCTGATTTTTGTATTGGGGTAGCGGGGTATCCCGAAAAGCATTTTGCTGCACCCAATATGCAAACTGATCTTAAGTATTTGAAATTAAAACAGGATCTGGGGGCAGATTATGTCGTGACGCAAATGTTCTTTGAGAATCAGCATTATTTTGATTTTGTAAAGAAATGCCGGGATAACGACATTACATTGCCCATTATTCCGGGGTTGAAGCCGATCACATCTCCCAAACAGCTTACCATATTGCCTCAGCTTTTTTATGTGGATCTGCCAATGGAGCTAACCAAGGAAGTGGAGAAATGTAATAACCGGGATGAGGTTCGGCAGGTTGGTATTGAATGGACTATTCAGCAATCTAAAGAATTGATGGAATTTGGTGTGCCGAGCTTGCACTTTTATTCAATGGGAAAATCAGCTTCAGTGTATGAAGTGGCGAAAGAGTTGTTTTAGGAGGCGGAATTTTAAAAAAATATTGTTCCAAGCGGACGCTTGAACCAGGTCGGGGGAGGAATAAATCGTGAGGGGCAAACCGGTGGAGCCCAATTCAGCACTAGCGCAAGCGTCCGCTTGTGCGGTTTTGGATTAAGGCAGTCAGGTTGAATAGAATATCGGTCCAAGCGGACTTTGAACTGGGTCGGTCAAGCCATGCCGAATAAACCGGAGTAGCCTTATTTATTTCTTCAAGCTTACCAGGAAATAAGCGGCCGTTGTCCAGAAATTTCGGAGAAAGGGAATTTGCTGAAATGGTTTATAGAGGCCTTTTGGTTTCAACCCAAACTTCCATTGATAAATGGGATTGAAGAGCCAATATTTCTTTTGGTCGATTCGCCAGCCATTCACTTTAGCAATTTTTTGAAATCGTTCAATAGTGATTCCGGTGTGCTTGATATCAATTAAACTGTCGACTTTTTGCTCGTCTTCTTTTCCAACTTTTAGGATAAGACGGTAAAAGCCATCCGGCAGAATGTGATAGTATGGAAGTTTGTTGAGTACTTTATTATTTGCCAATTGTTGATGTCCGCCAAAAGGCATGTACCAGGGAGGAAAGGCAAAGAACACATGTCCGTCCGGTTTTATGAACTTCTTCAGCTCGCTCATAAATCGTTCCTGATCATGTATATGCTCGATCACATCCTTCAGGATCACCAGATCAAACAGCTCATCAAATTCTTTTTCCGGGTTGATGTTGTAAATGTCCTCAATAATGAACCTGATCTGACCGGATTCTACTTCCTCCTGCATAAATTCCCGTGCGAGTTTAACTCGGGAAGATGAAAGCTCAATGCCTACACATTGATGCCCTGATTCCGTAAACGCTTTCAGTACGCCTGCTTCTGCACAACCGATCTCAAGTATTCGCAAAGGTTTTCGGTCGGGGAGGAAGTCTTCAACAAACGGCACAACATACTCTTTCGAGGTTTTGTACTGCATGTTAAAATATCGTTCTTTGTCCTTGTGAAATTTGTACATACTAATTCATCCCACTCTTAAATCCATTTCTGATCTTCAACTTTAACCGTCTGATCTGTTATTGTTGAGCCGGTATGTTCGGTGCTTTTTGGCTCTATCAGCATAACCCAACATTCTTCATCAGCAACGGGCAAATGATTGACACCGGCCGGAACTACATACATTTCGCCCTCATTCAATTTCACGTTATTTCTATCCCTGAATTTTAGAAGAAGAGAGCCTTTGACGATATAAAATAATTCGTCTTCGTTTTCGTGATTGTGCCAGATAAATTCACCTTTGAGCTTGGCGATTTTTACAAATTGATCATTGAGCTCTGCGATGATTCTCGGGGTCCAGTAGTCATCAAAGAGTCCAAATTTCTCTATTAGATCAGCCTTAAGCATTTTTAAAAATGGTAGTTAGTTTTCCATCAAGATTCTTTTCAATGACAGGCTGAAATTCATTCCCGGTAAGCATTTCGAATAATTCTGCGTACCGTTCAAATACTTTCAATCGGAATTCGTCTGGAAGGTCTGGAAGCGTTTGCCCTTCCAACCCCTGAAAATCGTTCTCCATCAGCCATTCACGCAGAAATTCTTTGGAAAGCTGTTTCTGCCCCTCGCCTTTGGCTTGCCGTTCTGCATACCCCTCTTTATAAAAATAGCGGGAGGAATCAGTGGTGTGAACTTCATCAATAAGCGTCAATTCTCCTTTGTGGATCCCAAATTCATATTTAGTATCTACGAGTATAAGTCCCTGTTCATCAGCCACTTCACTTCCCCGGGCAAACAGTTTAAAAGCCACTTCTTTGATCTCGTTCCACAATGATGCATCAACAATTTCACGAGACAGGATCTCTTGTTCTGAAATGTCCTCATCATGTCCTTCCTCCGCTTTGGTGGCAGGAGTAAGTATAGGTTCTGGAAACCGATCATGTTCTTTGAGTCCATCCGGGAGAGAGACTCCGCATAGAGTGCGTCCTCCGGATTTGTAAACTCTCCAGGCATGACCTGTCAGATATCCCCGGACAACGACTTCTATAGGAACTGTATCACATTTTTTGGCAATGGTGACGTTAGGGTGGGGCACATCAATGATATGCGTATCCACTATATCCTTCACCTTCTCAAAAGAAAAAGCCGCAAGCTGGTTTAGAATTTGTCCTTTGAAAGGAATAGCCTGCTTCATGATATAATCAAAAGCAGATATGCGATCTGTAACTACAATTCCCACTTTATCATGACCCAGATCATATACTTCACGAACTTTTCCTTTATAAGGAGTCGGAAGACCAGGTACGTTCGTTTGAATGATGCAGTGTTCTAATGCTTCCTGAACAGAAAAAGAGGTGCTCACTACTAATCTATGCTTTTTTCACGTTTTTAGTTGAACCGCGCTCAACCATAACGGGGTTGATCGTGGTCTGATAAAGTTCATCATCGGGTTTTTCAATGATCTCAGCCAGTCTTTTGGTAGCCTGAACTCCGATGGTATACATCTTCTGGTCGATGGTAGTAAGGTCCAGATATTTACTCAGTTTGATGTTGTCATAACCCATGATGGCGATATCCTCAGGAACTTTAATTCCTAATTTTGAGAGCGCATAAATTGCTCCCACAGCCTGGGTATCGTTTGAGCAGAAAATGGCTTCAGGGAATGTTCCTTTTTTATCGAATTTATAGATAGCCTCGAATCCTGCTTCTTCAGTAAAGCCACCGTGCTTGGTAGTATCACCACTCATAAAGAAATCTTTGTTGATCTCCATCTTGTAATTCTTAAGAGCGTCCTTAAAACCACGGATCCGCTCTTTTGAGGTATGAGACTCCACGATACTGGTGATCATACCGAGCTTCTCGAAGCCTTGCTTTACTAAATGCTCACCCGCTAAATATCCGCCCTGATAATCATTCAGCATAAAATAGTTGTAGGAGGGGTGCGATGAGTTTACCAGAACAGCCGGCGTCTGGGTAGCTTGTATGAGTTCGTGTACTTTCTCACTCACATTGATGGAGAGTAAGATCACGGCATCGGCGGTACCACGGTCAAAAAAGTTTTGAACGCCTTCTTCAGGATCTTTGGAACCAGTATTATATAGAATAATATCAAGGTCCATTTTCTTGATCTCATCTTTAACACCTTTCAAAACTTCATTAAAATAAGGAGTCGTAAAAGAAGGCACGGCTATAGCCAGCATCTGCGGTTCTTTGCTTGCCAGCTTTCGTGCACTAACCTGTGGACGAAAACTCAGCTCCTTGATTGCTTCCTGAACTTTTTCCTTTGTCTTATCTGATACGTTCTCAGATCCGTTCAGTACCCGCGAAACGGTGGAAATTGCGACCTCAGCCTTTTTAGCAACTTCATAGATTGTTACTTTTTTATTCATTTGGCTTAATTATTTAGCGTAAGTTAGTATATCGATTAATAAGGTTAAGGTATATATTGTAAATAATATAACCATTTCGAGATTCAAGTATAAACATATCCACCTGAAAATGTTATTACCAAATAATTATTACTGGCGGGAACTTTTTTGATTCTTTTTGAGCTTTATCAAAACAGACATCAAGATTATGACGAATCTACTAAGCATACCATATCAACTTTTTCGACCTCTTTATGAGAAGACTTCGTTTCACCGTTCGGTGATCGATGACCTTCAGGATGGTGAACTGCGGCAAGCTTATTCGCATTGCCGTTTCATCACCAAAGAGCATGCGAAGACTTTTTATATGGCTACCCGGTTTCTACCAAATAAAAAGCAGCGGGGGATCTTTGCTATCTATGGATTGTGCCGCTATCTGGACGATCTGGTTGATGAAGCCGAAGACTTGATCCTGAATGAATCCATCACCATTGAAGAAGTGGAGGAGAAGCTATATTCCTTCAAACAAAGGCTCATAAGTGTGTACAATGGGAGAAAGGTAAATGATCCTATACTGGAGGCCTTTTCAGACACATTACGCCAATACGATATTTCCATAGATCTTCCTTTTTTGTTGATGGAGGGCGTGAAAACTGATCTGACCAAATCGCGCTTTCAGAGCTTCGACGAGATATATGATTATTCCTACAAAGTTGCTTCTGTAGTGGGACTGATGACGAGCGAAGTGTTTGGCTACACTGATCCCCGTGCACTTGATTATGCCGTTGACCTTGGGATCGCTATGCAGCTCACCAATATTTTGCGGGATGTGGGAGAAGACCTTCGAAGAAACCGGATTTATCTTCCTCAAGATGAACTCAAAAAGTTTGGTGTTTCTGAAGAAGAATTATTTGCCAACCAAAAGAGCGAAAAGTTCATTGAACTGATGAAATTCCAGATTGAGCGTGCCCGGGAGTATTATAAAAAGGCCGATCTGGGCATCTCATTACTTTCAAGTGATAGCAGGTTACCTGTTTATCTTGCTCGGCATAATTACAGCCGCATTCTTACCAAGATAGAAGAAAACGATTACAACGTTTTTAACACCCGGGCTTATCTTAATTATACCGAGAAATTGTCCATTCTTCCCCGTGTTTTCATGGAAATGAAATCAGCGAGTTAATCCCGTTTTCTACGTGGAGAATCATTGCGTAAAGTCCTATTATTAGAAAAAACTAAAACAGGACTTTATGGCCCATATAAAGAAGATTCTAATCGCGAACCGAGGAGAAATTGCCCTCAGAGTTATTCACACCTGTAAAGAGTTAGGGATCAAAACCGTTGCGGTTTATTCTCGCCCGGATGCCCATTCTCCGCACGTGCTGCACGCAGATGAAGCCGTTTTTATTGGTGAAGCTGCTTCCTCCGAAAGTTATCTCGTCATGGATAAGATCATTGATGCGGCCAGGCAAACCGGAGCAGATGCCATTCATCCCGGTTATGGATTTTTGAGTGAAAATGCAGCTTTTGCAGAACGCTGTGATAAAGAAGGAGTGATCTTTATAGGGCCAAGACCAAAAGCCATCCGTTTGATGGGAGATAAGACCGAGGCTCGAGAGTTGATGAGTCAGCACAAGATTCCCACGCCTCCCGGATTGAAAAGCGAGCTCAAAGATATTGAAGAAGCCCGCAGAGTGGCCGACGAAATCGGCTATCCCATTTTGGTGAAAGCTGCTGCCGGCGGTGGTGGAAAAGGGATGCGCATCGTTCATAAAAAAGAAGAGTTTGAAGCAAGCATCAAGGCAGCCAAATCGGAGGCTCGAAATGCATTTGGGGATGACCGGATCTATATTGAAAAATATTTGGAAGAACCCCGCCATGTCGAATTTCAGATCATCGCAGATACGCATGGAAACGTATTGCATGTATACGACCGGGAATGCTCTATTCAGCGTCGCCACCAGAAGGTAATTGAAGAAGCACCTTGTGCTTTACTGACTCCGGAGCTTCGTGATGAGATGTCGAAAGCAGCTATTAAAGCGGCTAAAGCTTGTGATTATGTGGGTGCCGGAACCATTGAGTTTTTGGTTGATAAACACCTGAATTTTTATTTCCTGGAAATGAATACCCGACTTCAGGTTGAACATCCTGTAACTGAAATGATCACAAATACAGATCTAGTTGCACTTCAGGTCCTTGTGGCAGAAGGTAAGGAGCTTCCGTTCAAACAAGAAGATCTTTCCATAAACGGACATGCTTTTGAGTGTCGGATCTATGCCGAAGATCCTGCCGACAATTTCCTGCCAAGTACAGGTTTGTTGATAAAACATCGCGTTCCAACCGGATCAGGTATTCGTGTGGATGCCGGTGTGGAAGAGGGGCAGCAGATCACCATCAATTACGACCCCATGATATCTAAGCTAAGCGTACACGGCCCGGATAGAGAAACTGCCAGAAAAAGAATGCTGCGTGCGCTGGATGAATATGAGATCGCAGGTTGTAAAACGACCATCCCATTTTGTGAGTTCACGCTCAATCATCCCGCATTTATTGAAGCCAGATACGATACCCATTTTGTGCCGGATCACTTCACTCCTGAAAAAATGCAGCCCGAATTACCGATCGCAGATATTGCTCTGACAGCAGCATTATTAAAAAATGGAGCTCAGGAAAAAGGCGATACTCCTAAAGTAATGTCTGAAACAGGTGATACCACACTTTGGTGGAAAAATCGCAGGAATTCGTAGTTGTGGATTCTGATAAAGACCGTAAAGAGCTTTTTTCTAAACTCGGAAAGTTGGCTACGGAAAAAAGAAATGCTGCTTCGATGGAGATCGATCTTGCTTCTGCAGCCGAGATCGCATCCATCATAAATTCTGAAGACCAAAAGGTTGCCAGGGAAGTTGAAAAGAAGAATGAGGTAATCGCCGAGGTGATCGAATTGGTAAGCGATGCTTTTCAGGTAGGAGGTCGGCTTTTGTATTTTGGAGCCGGAACCAGCGGTCGGCTTGGCGTGTTGGATGCAGCTGAATGTCCTCCCACATTCGGTACGTCTCCGGAACAGGTGCAAGGTTTTATCGCTGGCGGAAAAGAAGCCATGTTTGTTGCCCAGGAAGGCGCCGAAGACTTGGAAGAAAATGGAGCAGCAGACGTTAAAAAAGCGAATGTTGCCCCGCCTGATGTGGTTTGTGGTTTGGCTGCCAGTGGACGAACCCCGTATGTTCATGGAGCCATCAAAGAGGCTGCCCGTCGCGGCTGTAAAACTATTATGGTGACAACGGTCCCGGGTGAACAAATTGATCTGACAGTGGATTACTTGATCGATATACCGGTGGGCGCGGAAGTGATCATGGGCAGTACCCGCATGAAGAGTGGAACAGCTCAGAAAATGGTATTGAATATGATAACGACCGGAGCTATGATCCGTCAGGGCAAGGTTTACGAAAATGTAATGGTAGATCTGATGCTTACCAATAAGAAACTGGTAGAACGGTCCAAGAGAATTTTGATGATATTTTCGGAGGTTGACTATGATGAGGCTGAACGGTTATTGAAAGCCTCTGGCGGACATGTTAAAACTGCACTGGTAATGGGGCTTGGAGATCTTTCAGCACAGGAGGCCCGAAAGCATTTAAATGAGCATAATGGATTTGTACGAAAAGCACTCTTAAGCTTAAAAGAATAATGGTTCGCACTTTATTTAGCATTTTTGTTTTTACTTATTTTTCACTTCTGTTCTTGGTCTTTTTTGTGATCATCTCGTTGGTTTTTCTGATTACTTTTCCCTTTGACAGATATCGAAAAGCTCCAAATTTCACACTATCTATTATGGCTCGTTTTATGATGATGGCGAGTCCTGGCTGGAAGAGACAGTTTGAAGGCTTAGAGAAGTTTGATCCCTCACAACCAACTGTTTTTGTCTCCAACCATCAAAGTTTTTTGGATATGGTACTGATCTATCATCTTCCCTGGAAAATGAAGTGGGTATCCAAAAGAAGTCTTACCTACATTCCTGTAATGGGATGGTTGGTATGGCTAACCGGGCACCTTACCATCAACCGAAAAAGTAAGACAGCTCTCAAAAAACTTGAGAATCTGGTGCAGCCATTAAAAGATCTTGTTCCGGTAATGATATTTCCTGAAGGAACCCGCACAATGGATGGGGAACTGAAATCGTTTAAGAACGGACCATTTCTTCTGGCACAGGAACATGGCTTCACATTACAACCGATGGTAATAGATGGCGGTTTCAAAGCCATGCCCCCATCTTCCTCCAAACTAAACCCAAATGTACAGTTTAAGCTGAAGGTGCTGGATCCCATTGATCCCTCCAACTTCGATGGAATGAAAGAGCTAAAGGATCATACCCGGGACATTATGGAACACCATTTAAAAGAATTGAGAAAAACTTGATCAAAAAGATCCGTGATATCTACTATGATGAACTTGACCATGAACATCGGATCATGCTTTGTCTTATTTGTGCGGAATTATTTTTGATCGGAGTGGTTAGATTATGGCCGGAACAGCCTCAACCCAACAGAGAATACGAGGATACCTTTACTGATGAAGTCACCTACGTTGAAAATGCCATCATCACCAAACAAACCACTGCTCCTGCGGCTCCGCCCAAACCCATTGTGCCTGTACCCGTTCCCAATGATGAGATCATTGAAGAAGAAATAGACTTTCCCGAATTCGATGAAATTTTTACCCGCTATGATGCCACCGGTGAACAGGGGACAGCGGAAACTGAAGGAGAAGGAGAGATCGTGGGAAGTCCACAGCAGCCGGCCGGTTTGGTACGCATTGTAGAGCCAACTATTCCGTCAGCAGCCAAGCGTGCAGACGTGAAAGCACTCATTGAGGTTACATTTTTAGTTGGCACCAATGGAAATGTGGAAGACTTCTTTATCTCAGAAATTCGTGTTTATGATGGAGCAACCTACGAAACAGTAAATGAAATTGGGTTTGGGTTAATGCAGGCAGTGACAGAAGCAGCCTCAAAATGGAGATTTTCACCTGCCAGAGATGATGGGAAACCGGTAAGAACCTATGTGGTCAATACATTTAGAATTGGTTTTTGAATACTATTCTACTCTTGATCTGATTAAATTCATTTATTTGAAATCAATACTCAAATGCCGTTGATATAAGGTTGAAATACTTCTATCTTAGGCGCCCTTCGACGGGCTATTCATCATTTTAAACGGAGAGGTGCCAGAGCGGTCGAACGGGCTCGCCTGGAAAGCGAGTGTGCCCCTTACGGGGTACCGAGGGTTCGAATCCCTCCCTCTCCGCATTTAATAATAACTACTACTGCTCATCAACCGATTGGTGTTTTGTTTACAAAAGAAAGGAGGGATGAGAAGCTTGTCCCGCTTTCACCTCGAATAGACAAAGAGGACACTTTTGCGGGAAATCCTTCTCTCCGCCATTTTTTGCTTCTCTATTCTCACTTTCTCTTCTGTGATTAAAATTGATACCTTCCTGTATGCAGATTATAGATACCCAACAGATCGAATTTTGGCCTGAAGAGATCATTCTTGGGTGTTCCCGCATCAAGGATGACCTTTCTGATGATCTTCTTGGTGAGGCAGAACTCAAGAAATATCAGGCATTTCATCACCCCAAAAGAAAATCAGAATACCTTACAGCAAGGTATTTATTTAATTTTTTGATCGATCGTTCAGCGCTTGATCTTTCACAGGTTCAGCTCTTGAAGCATCAGGATGGGAAACCATTTTTTGAACTAGCAGGGGAACAGGCGTTTGTTAGCTTTTCGCACACACCAAGTCATGTTTTTTGTGCTATATCAGAAAGCCTGGATCTTGGTATTGATGCAGAACAGGTTCAAAGGGAGGTCAACCCAAAAGTTCTTAAGCGGATATTAAGTACACAGGAACAAGCTCAACTCAGCAAAGAGGAGCCTGTAAAATTATGGACTATAAAAGAAGCCGCGGTTAAATGCCTGGGTACGGGACTGCGGACAAATCTTAATGAGGTTCAAATCCACAAAAAAGAAAAAAACCGCTTTTCTGTAAGATTTAACAATGAATATTTATTTGAAATTTGTAGTTTCAGGCAACTAAATCATCAGATAGCATTAGCTTATCAAAGCAAATAAATTTGATTCAATATCGCGAAAGCTCAGAGAAATCATTCCTACGGGAATAAGGAAAGATTTCTTTGGGCTTTTTTAGTATTTGTATCATCATCTTCAGATCAGCATTATGGACGTTCAAAACCTTTCTAAAAAAGAGATTCAAGATCACATTAAACAGGCTCCGCATTTAAATAAGCTGGATGACCAGGTCCGCATGCTTTTTGTGCCTAACAATCTGGACGAAAATAACTTTGGGGAAGTTTGCACGGCCTACAAAACAGTGATAAACCAGTCATTCGATACGGTGGTGGTGATCGAATCTTACACCGGGCATTTACAAAAGAAACTGGCCATGCCGTCTAATACCACCTTTGAATCACGTTTTGGCGAGGTTCCGGTAAACGACTACCTCCGCAACGAGTTTTGCGATGAAGAAGATGATTTTTTTATAGCCGATGAAGGGTACAGCAGGGAAATGAGCCTGTATACGCAGCTTCCGGTTCTCCAGGCCTGCTTCGATGATTTTGATGTGGTAAGTCTGCAGATCGGAGATTACGATCCCGCCATTGTACGCGAACTAGCCTTCACACTTGATGAACTTCTGCTTCATAAAAATGCACTCATAGTTTTTTGCTGTGATGTGCCGGCATCCAGTCCAGAGGAGCTTGAAAAACTTCGGGCACTTATCCTTGATAACAAGGAATCCGGTTTGTTGCATTATCTCAACAGCAACGAGAAAACGGTGGAAGGCGCCCGGGCTTTTATGAGTGGAATTATGGTGGCCCGTTCGTGGGGATACAACGTAGAATTTCTGGATCATATAGAATCGGCCAAGCACATTTGTGGGTATGCCATTCAAAAACAACATCAGGTAGTTTGAGATGAAAAAGCCCCGTATTTCCATCATAGGACTTGGACGTGTGGGGACAGCCTTTCTGAATGCTCTTGTTGATCAGGATTATCCGGTTCGTTCCGTATACAATCGTTCAGGAGTGTCAGAGTCTTTTAGCAAGTCATACCCAAATACGGTATTTGAAACCGGACTTCCTCAGAATGAAGAGGCGTTGGGGGAGCTTATCTTCCTTACTTCTTCAGATGATGCTATTCCGGAGATCGCTGCAAATCTTGCTCAAATTAGATCTACTTTTGTAGGGAAATTCTTTGTGCATTGCTCAGGTACGCTAAGTTCTGAAATTTTGAAGCCACTTCAGAAAAAAGGAGCTCAGGTTGCCTCTTTTCATCCCATGAGATCCATCACTCCAAAAACAAAAGATCTTAAAGAGGTTTGGTTTGATGTGGAAGGGGATGAGGCAGTGGTCGCAATGCTCGAGAACATAGCAGATACTTTGGGAAGTTTTACTTTTCGGGTTGAACCGGAAGCGAAATCATTGTTACATGTATCGGCAGTGGTGGCTTCAAATTACCTGGTTGTGCTGGCTGATCTTGCTGCAACTATTTCTGCAATGGGGAATATTCCAGAAGATAAAGCTCTAAAGGCGCTTTCATCGCTTATGCAAAATACACTTAATAATGTCAGCGAGCTGGGCACAGAAGAGGCTCTAACCGGACCTGTTGTACGGGGTGATTTGGAAACCATTCGTGACCATATGGCAAAGCTTGAAGGAAATTCTGAGGTTCTCAGGATTTATAAAATGCTGGGATACAGAGCCCTGGATATCGTAAAAAGGAAGGATGAGTGGACTGCAGCTCATGATGAGATCAAAAAGTTATTGTCGAGATGAAGTCTTCCACAGCAGATTTCTATGACCGGGTGTATAATGTGGTTGCCGAGATCCCTTATGGGAAAGTGACTTCATATGGCGCTATTGCCGGATATCTGGGGGTGAAGTCGGGAGCCCGGATGGTCGGTTACGCCCTGAATAATTATCAAACGGAGGAGCTGGGATTTGAAATTCCTGCACACCGTGTTTTAAACAGGTTGGGGCAACTTACAGGCCGCGCTTATTTTGAAGGCGATTCCATGCGTGAACGTCTTACCCAAGAAGGGGTTACATTTTCTGAAGAATATACTGTTGACATGGAAAAACACTTTTGGGATCCATCCATATTGGATAATTGAGATCAAATTGGTTCACCCCAAAACCGAAGTGCACTTACCCGCTCCATTGTGTATAATTAAACCGACACAAAATTTGTACAATATTTGATTCAGATGATGAAAAAAATTCAGCTGTCCGTATTAATTTGTCTTTTGGGAACTCTTACCGTCCAGGCACAAACAGCTCTTAGAATTGGAGCTCAGTTACAAGCTGCAGGTCAGGAAATTGAGGATACTTCCGGGAGAACCTGGACCTTAGAACAGAAAAAAGATACTAATGGCTTGTTGGTGATCTTCAGCAGCAATACTTGTCCCTGGGTAGCTAAATGGGAAGATCGGTATAATTTCATATCAACCCTGGCCAATATAAATGATGTTGGAATGATTGTATTGAATCCGAACGAGAGGATCCGCAGTAGGGGAGAATCCTTAGATGACATGCGCAGAAGGGCTCAAAAACAGGGATATAATTTCACCTATGCATTAGATGAAGACCACATAATTGCTGATGCATTTGGAGCTACGCGCACGCCCGAAGTTTTCCTTTTTGATGGAAATAGCATCCTGGTTTACCATGGTGCCATCGATGACAATGCTGACGACGCAAATTCAACCCAGAAAAACTTTTTGGAAGATGCACTGAATGCCATTGCCAACGGGGAAGACATTCCCATACAACAATCTAAGCTCTCTGGATGTGGCATAAAGCGCAGTGAGTAATTTTGCTTAAAAACCCGTAATTTAGAGCCACGCCACAAACGTGGCTTTTTTTATTGACACAAGTTTCAAATTCCAGATATTAAAAATCCCGATTTCCGAATGCCTACCTGGACATTACATACAGAGTTTAAGTTTGATGCTGCTCATTTCATTGATGGTTATGACGGCAAATGTGGCCGCATGCATGGACACTCGTACCGAGTTAAGATGACCGCAAAATCCAATAAGCTGAATCCATCCCAATATCTGGAAACACCGGATATGGTATGCGATTTCAAAGAGCTGAAATGGGCGGCCAAAGATTCTGAAAAAGGAGGCTTCGATCACGGGTTTTTGAACGAATTGATGCCTGAGAATACTACCGCTGAGCGGATTGCAGAATTCATTCATAAAGAAACAAAAAGCCGCATTCCTGATGGCATAGAGCTGACCGTAACCGTCTGGGAAACAGAAACAAGCTGGGTAGAATACACTGATAAAGATGTTTAAAACCGATCAAAAGAACGACATAATTGCTGAAAATGATATCTGGGAAGTGGAATATCCTGTAATGGAGCATTTTTATACCATTCAGGGGGAAGGTGCTCATACCGGTCGATCATCCTATTTTATAAGAACAGCGGGGTGTGATGTAAATTGCTGGTGGTGTGATGTGAAGGATAGCTGGGAAGAAGAAGGCCATCCTAAACTGACGGTAAGAGAATTAGTGGATGCTGCAAAACAGAGTAAAGCCCCATTTGTTGTGATCACCGGGGGCGAACCGTTGCTTCATGATCTGCTGCCGCTCACGCTTGGACTGAAGTCAGCAGGACTTCAAACACACATCGAAACTAGTGGATCCTCTCCGCTCTCAGGACAACTGGATTGGATCACGCTATCCCCAAAACGATTTAAAAAACCCACAGAAGAAGTGTTTGCCTATGTGGATGAATTAAAGGTGGTGGTGCTGACGAACAAAGATCTGAAATGGGCAGAAGAAAATGCAGCAAAATGTCCTGAGGGAACCCGTTTATTACTTCAACCCGAATGGGAAACGCCAAAGTCCGTAGACCTGATAGTGGACTATGTGAAGGAAAATCCTGAATGGGGAATTAGCCTGCAAACACATAAATTTTTGAAGGTGCCGTAATGAAATTTGAGAAAGGAGCTGTGATCATAACCGGAGGCAGTAAAGGCATTGGGTTATCCATAGCAAAAGTATTTGCCCGCGAAACCGATCATTCCTTGGTTTTGATGGCCCGGAATGAAGATGAACTTAAGAATGCGAAAGAAGTATGTCTCAAAGAAGGAGCAAAAAAAGTGGAGACCCTCTCTGCAGATATAACGGATGAGGAGCAAATTGCTGCTCTCGACTTTGCAGAGTATGCACCCACAATGCTCATTAATAATGCCGGATCATTTTTATTTAAAACCTTAGAAGAAACCAGTATTGAGGAATTTGAGTCCCAGTTTAAAGTGAATGCCCTCGGAGCCTTTAATCTCACAAAAGCCATTATACCCTTCTTAAAAAATCAGGATCGGGGTTTTATAGTGAATATTTCTTCGATGGGAGCTTTAAAAGGACTGGGAGATAGCGGTGCATATTCTATGTCAAAACATGCACTGTTGGGATATACCCGCTCACTCCGAAAAGAACTAATGGGAACCAATATTGCCGTTACAGCCATCAATCTGGGGCAAACATACTCCACTTCCTGGGAAGGCGTAGATATTGATCCTGAAAAGCTTATCGATCCGGAAGACGTTGGGAAGCTCATTATTTCACTCACCCAGCTAAGCAGCAGAAGTGTAGCAGAAGAAATTATTCTGATGCCAAAGGGAGGGGAAGTAGAACCGATGTGAAGAATTTAGGAAAAGAAATCCATTTTCCTGTTTGATGCGTATACTTCAGAACATTAGAGTTTTTAGTTTTACAAAATCATCTTGCAAATATTAAAAAATTTTAATTAAGTTAATTTTGTAACAAATACGGATGCAGTCACTCTTGTAAACGTGACAGACAAAGAAGAAACACTAAATAAAATCTAATTTATTTTGATAGATTAATTGTCAAAATTGATATCGAAATAAATTCAAACAGTTTAACAAACAAACAAAACACAACAACTAGGAGATCATCATGGGTCAACAACAATTATTACTCGTAATTTTAGTAACAATCATCGTAGGTATTGCGACGGTTGTGGCAATTAACACATTTGGAGCTGCTTCAGAATCGGCAAACATGGATGCTGTTAACAATGACTTAGCTAGTATCGCATCTTCTGCGCAAGGATACTATATGAAACCAGGAATGCTTGGAGGAGGAGGTAAATCTTTTACAGGAATTACCTTTAATGACATGGCATTTGGTGGAACCATTACAAGTGGTGGAGACATTGCTTACAACGAAAATGGTACTTACCAGTTAAGCGCAAAAGGTGATTCATCATTTACCGTAACAGCTGATCCATCAAGTGGTGATGGTTACACAGAAGGTAGTACAGGTGCTGCTTCAAATTCTTTTGCAGTGGATGTGCGAAAAGATGGTATCGATAGAGACCAAGACGGTACAGTAGATTAATTAATACTATCTAATCTATAAGTATATTTTAAAGCCTCTCTACCATAGAGAGGCTTTTTTCTTATAATTCAAATTTTGTACATATGGGACAGCAACAAATTTTATTAATTTTGTTAGTGACCATAGTTGTTGGTATTGCAACAGTTGTAGCAATTACAACTTTTGAAAACACTCGGATGAATTCTAATCATGAGTCGATCAAGGTGAAGATGATTGAATCTCAGGGTTTGGCTGCAATGTATCACTCTAAGATTAAAGCTTTGGGAGGAGGAGGAAATTCTTTCCAGAATATCTCTCTAGAGCATTTAAATATCAGTGAGGATAATCAGCTAGGTCAGTTTAGTATTTCTGAAGAAGGCACAGATTCTTTCACACTAACCGCCATTCCAGCCTCGGGCGGGGATAATATTGTTGGGGTTATCTACAGAGATCGTATTGAGTTTGTGAATGCGGAGGATGAAGAGTAGGGTCTTTCAGTGAGTAGTGAGTAGTGAGCAGTGAGTAGTGAGCAGTGAGTAGGATCAATCTGCCAAATACTTTGTTACTATTCTGCTTTGGTCATTTTCTATATGTGTAGTTGCGATCATCAACCCATCTTTGTAAGCCGTGATTTGAGGAAAACCTGCATTTCGGTCTTTTGAAATTCCTCCAATTTCATATTCTCTTTTTTTCTCTCCCTGAATGGAATAGGACGCAACTTTCAACAGATCTTTTTCATTCTCTGAAGTGAGCCAGCTTACCCAAATGGTTTCTTCATTCATTTCCAGGTCCACACGTCCCGTGGGGTTTTCCTCATCAAGTATTATTGGGGATGAAAATTGGTTTCCGCCGTTGGCAGAAAGGGCAAGCTTTACTTTTGCTTTTCCTTCGTCTGCTGTAAACCAACTTAGCGCGATCGTATTCTGATGGTAGGAAATCGCAGGCCCGTTTACCGGACAAGCCGCAATTTCCCAATGATCGGAGTGAACTGGTTTAGGTTTTGTAACGATGCCATCTTTGATGGTTACCGTATAAATATCCCGAACTTCATCTTCAGTGCGGTTTCGGTAAGCCACTATAAAGCCAGAATCTGTTTTAGTGATTGAGGTATTACAGCAATCACAAACCGACTCATCCAGCAGATATGTTTCCAGAACTTGACCTGAGTGACTGATCAAAGCCCCGCGTAAGGTCATTGCTTTTTGAAGATCTCCATATTCGTCATCTGCTCGATGTGCTGTTTCTCTGCCATCAAGCCATACAGCCATGAATGTGGAATCTGAGGCAGGAACCATACTGACAAAGCCATGCTCGGTAGCAGTATTATCTTCGTGAGGTTTAAAAGCAGAACTCCATGTATTATCGAAAACAGACATATTGATCGCATAAGCATAGGTTCCGCCTTCCATTTTATTTAACCAATGGGCCGCCACGGGTTGTCCATTTTGAGCGATGATGGAAGGAAAATCAGCCCAGTTGATAAACCAGCCCGAATCGGAGGAAATTTCAATCGGCGCATCCCATTTTCCTTCATTGAAAGAAGAATATTTCAGGGAGGTCAGGTCGCCTTTTCGCTCCATCCAGCTCATAAATACGGTGCCTGTATTATCTGTAAATAACCGGGGATACATGCTGTTATCGATGGAGGGAGAAGGGATTTCATTGATGTTTGGCTGATTGTTCAGATTACAAGAGGCAAGAAGGATTAGAAGTAAAAGGCTTATCAGAGAAGTGATTTTCATGTGTGAAAAAAAGATCAAAATTGAAATGATGAAGCTTAAAATAGGTAAATCTTTTTTGTTTAGGAAGAAATGCTCGGTGTAGTAGCTAAGTGGCGTTTCGGGGTAGTTTTAAAAGTCATAGTTCTCGTCCGACCACTGAAAGGCTCAAGTTTTTTGCTATTACTTTATCATTTCCACCACCCAATTTGGTTGCTTAACCAAGAAGTGGTCCGCCGAATGGCGAGAGGAACGTTATTTTCGAGGTTGTAGAAACAATCTGGCTGGCATTCAATCGTCGGACGAGCTTTGAGTCGTCTGACGATGAACTGGGCATAAAAGACAAAGGAATGAAATAATGCCTCTTTGCAATTAGTCAGTTGAAATCTCTTGCCGGGAATAGGCTAAATATGCCAAATATACGCCCAAAAGATGAAGTGAAATCACCCCAGAAAAATAATACACTGGTTCTGATTGATGGGAATTCGCAATTTCGAAGAGGCGCCAAAGCATGATAATCCCGCCAAAGAGAAGTGCGTAACGTTTACTGTTCGTTTTTAATATGGTGAGTACGAGCATGGTAGTCAGCCAGGTGCTCGTTATAACGGAGGCAAAGATCACATACACCCAAACATCGGATGGAAGGTGTGAGATGCCGTAGAAGCTAAATTCAATGCGGTGGTAGAAGGTGATGATCAGTCGGGCAAATCCCTCAAAAAAGAGAATCCCAAAAAATCCGGAAATAAGGGTGATGATGGCTTTCATTGAACGTATTTTATATGCCTTTTGTAGTGAGAGCTAAACTATTAACAATTAATCAATAACCATAGTTAAATATGCCCGAAGGACCTGAAATTTGGAGAGCCGCAGACGAAATAAGCAATACAATCGCCAATAAAGAGATCAAGGAATTATTTTTTGCATTCGATGAGCTTAAAGAGTTCGAGAAAGAGCTGGTGGGTAGTAAAATTATCTCGGTCACGCCAAGGGGGAAAGCCATTATCAACGCTTTTGATAATGGGCTGAATTTATATTCTCATAATCAGCTGTATGGCAAGTGGATGATGTCGGAGAACGGAATGCAGCCGGATACCAATCGTTCACTTCGGGTGGCTATAAAAACCAATGATGGCGCTGCATTTTTGTATTCGGCTTCAGAGATCGAAATGCTTGAGGCGGATGAAGTTGAATCGCATGATTACATCAAAAAGCTGGGACCGGATGTGGTTCACCCCGAGACGTCCTATGAAGAAGTTTTAGCTCGATATCAGGATGAGAATTTCAAGAACCGGAAACTGGCTACCCTTTTGCTAGATCAGGGATTTCTGAGTGGTGTTGGAAATTACCTGCGAAGCGAGATCATGTTTTGTGCGAAGGTAGATCCTGATTGGCGTCCAAAAGACTGTACTGAGGAGCAGCTGGAAGACCTGGCGCATTATTCCCTGGAGCTTTCGCGTCGCTCGTATAAAACAGGCGGAATAATTATAGAACCTGAGCTTAAGGAAGCGTTGGAAAGGGAAGGGGCTTCAAGAAAGAACTCCAGGTTTTATGCCTACAAGAGAACCGGCAAGCCTTGCTATAAATGTGGAAGGGAGATCAAAGAAATGAAGACCGGTGGGCGAAAGATCTACTACTGCGAGCATCGCCAAAAAAGTGTTGATTAATTGGTAGAATCGGATGAAATATTGGATTAGATATTTGTATGTTTGGACTCCTTTTAATCCAATCATTGATCTATGAAGAAAATTGTATTGTTAGCTTTAATGGTCGGTTTTTCGACCTCTGTTTTTGCTCAGGAAACGGATGTGGTGCGTTTGTCAGAGCCTGTTGAAGTCACAGAAACGCACGAAGTATTTGGAGCTGAAGTTGAGTCTTGGGGAGGAGTTTCTTCTTTGAAAAGCATCATCCAGAATGAAAAAGAACTTTCAGGAAAAGAAGTATCTCTTGAAACAGAAGTTGCTGAAGTATGTGAAAAAAAGGGATGCTTTTTTGTAGCCAATGAAGCTGGTTATTCTGCCCGTATCACATTTAAGGATTACGGATTCTTTATCCCAACCGATTCCAAAGGAAAGAAGGTTACTTTAGTGGGAACGTTTGAAGTGAAGGAGCTCACCGAAGAGCAGGCCAAGCATTATGCGGAAGATGCCGGTAAGGATCCGGATGCTATTGAAGGCCCGCAAAAAGAATACTCTATTGTAGCTACTTCGGTTAAAGTGCCAAAATCATAGATTTTTAATTCATTATTCCCTCAAATTTTAATACCAATAAAACGACTATAATTCATGCCAGAGAACGACTATTTAAAAGCAGAAGCGACGGTTCATTCTACTAAACAACTCATGGAATCTCCGGAAGTGGAGACGATCGCAAAAACAGTTATTGAGAAACATAAGATGGAATTTGGTCCTGCTGAAATTGGATATTTTTTGGTATATCCAAACCTCTCGAAGCAGCGTGCAGCCAAATGTATGAAGGCAAGTAGGGAAGTGAAACACTATTCGGGCAACGATTATCTTATTGAGATCTCAGGAGAACTTTGGGATATGCTGGATAATGATACCAAAGAGATGATGCTGTATCACGAGCTATTGCACGTAGATCCTACCTTTAAGACCAAAACGCAGGAATGGAAAATGACGCTTCGAAAACCAGATTTTGCCGATTTCTATACCATTAACGACAAATTTGGTAACGAGTGGTATAAGACCATTCAGGCCACGGCTTCTTCGCTTTATGATCTTGATCCACGGCAGGAAAGTAAGGTGAAGTTGTAAGGTAGATGCAAGGTTCTAGGTGTTAGTAGCTAGGTTTTAGGTTTTCTTTAGCAATGTATGGAGCATTTTTTGGACTTCATCATTGTAACCAGCTGCAATTTTAAGAAGTCCAGGAGCAACTATTTCATTTTGGCCCAACAACAATAGTTGGGTTTCAAGTTCAAAACAAGAACCGGGTGAAATTCTGAGAAATCGCTTGAAATCTTTTCTACTATCCCGACTACTTCCTTCTGCTATATTTGAGGGTATAGATATTGAAGATCGTATTATTTGATCTCTATAGGTAAACCGTTCTTCTTGTGGAAGTTTTGAAACAATCTTATTTGTTTCTGAGGCAAGTTGCATACTTCGCTGCCATACAATTAGCTTTTTGAAATTTTTCATCAGCTTATAAAATTAGTTAGTGTGACTAATGAGTAAGAGCGATGAAAAACAGAATCCTTACAGCAAATATTTAAATGAAGCAGAATGCGTATTCAAGCCTTATCTAAAACCTAAACTCTCAAATCTAACACCTAATACCTAAAAACTTGAACCTAAAAACCTAACTCACCTCATATCCTTCTTTTTCGAGGATTTCTTTTATACGGTCAACATGATCGCCTTGTATTTCGATGGTTTTTCCTTTGATGGTTCCACCGGTTCCTAACTGGGTCTTTAGCTTTTTTTCCAGTTTTTCGATCACTGTAGGGTTATGGGTAATTCCCCGGATCACGGATACTTGTTTTCCTTTGCGTCCGGCGGTTTCCATTTTTACGTTTACTTTCATAATGAGCTCTTTTTGGGTTGAATTTATATTAAACCTGTGAAATAGCTTCAGCAGTCCAGATCATTGTGCAAAAGCAGAAGTATCTATCCCTTTACTTAAAAAAAAAATAATACGCGATCAGTGTGGGCGTGGAGATAAGAAACGTGATCCGTGGACATGCAAGTTCTTGATCTTCCAGGCAATGCTCTCCAGCAGGGAAGAAGGAGGATTAAAAAGCACAACGGAATCAGCAGTACGAGTCACCGTCCGGTCCAGTTGATCCAGATCATTAAATTCCAGTAAAACAGGACAGTTAATGTCTTTAATTTTGTTGAGCAAATATTTTTCCTGGGGGGTAGCGTATTTTGTTATAGAGGCTGAAAAAGCAGTGTATACACCGTTAAGCTGCTCTGCATTGCGGAAAATAACAAGAGAAGAATCTGAGGGTATGTCGTTCAGGTGGGCATCAATTTGCGCGTAGCTTTCTTCTTCGTAAGGAGTCACAATTTCAGTAAGATCTATTTCTACAGGCTCACCAATGATCTCTCTTTTCAATTCATCAACAGCTGCATTCCTATTGCTATCAAAAGCACCTGCAAACACAATCAGCATATGTTTGGAGCCGTCATTCTGACGAAATTCTTTCAAAAGATCTTTGTACTTCGGGCTGTTGTATTGAAACGTATTTTCTGCTTTCATAACTAATTCTAGATCACTGATTTGGATGAGCAGTAAAGGTATGGTTTAAAGGAATTGTAAGAAAGGGATAAAATAAAAAAAGCCTGCCAGTGGGGCAGGCTTTGGAATATTATCTGTTATAACTATCTCAGTTGTTATTTCCTTTTTGCCGTGTCCCCTTAATGGTCTTGGTTGTTACGGCACCAGAAGGGGTAGTTACAGTTATGGTAAAACTCCCATCAGTATTGAGTGATTCATCTGGTTGAGCATCTGAGATGTTAACAGAAAATTCTGTTCTGCCCGGGCCCGGTTCAAAATAATCACCGAGTTGAAGGCTTACTATATCGCCACTGGCTGTTAAACCCGTTCCAGGAGTTACGGAAATTTGTGTATTTGCTGCCATTGGATATCCATTTAGATCAGTAATGGTTACATCAAAATTTTGACTTCCTGCATTAGAAATATCCATTACATCCGGTTCAACAGAAATAACAGCTTGAGGAGTAGTGAGTAACATTTTCATAGTTTGATAAATATAGTTGTTACTCCTGTCTACCGTTTGTGCTTCAACTTCTATATATCCTATTCCGTCAGGGTGGTTTTGTGGTGTGCTCCCGTTTGCTGAAAGATTAACGGTGGCATACCCGTTCTCATTTGTTGTTGCACTTCCGTTTACAAGGCCTCCATATTTTGATGAAAAGTATACAGCAGTACCTTCTTTCACAGGATTCCCTTTAAGATCGCCAACACTTGCAGTAATGTTATTGTTGTGAGATTCATCAATAAGGCCATACGCATCAAAATTGTGAACACTTGGCCCTACATTGAAATTATCAGGGTGGGGGAAACCACTGCTTATAGAAACAATTACAGGAGATGATCTTATAACAATTCCAAGGTCAGACCGGTTGACTACGGCCTCCATTCGAACGGTACCGGAAGAATCTCCACTCACTAAATTTGATGTGACCTGCCCATTGTTGTCGGTTTCACCAACTTCAGGGGTTACATATTCTCCTCCCTCAGGCCCTCTTATTATATTGAATTCAACTTCATATCCACGATCTACCGTTCTTCCTGCTGAATCCTGAACCTGGAAGGTGAAAGTAGTACTTGTAATTCCACCTGTTTCAGCAACATTAATGGCCGGACTGGTTACATTAGTTAATTGAATTTGAGCAGGTCCGCCAGATTCTCCACCTACTTCCGTTCCTTCATCGTCGTCACTGTCATCGCCGTCATCAGTTCCTTCTTCTTCAAGTTCAAAATCGAAACCTGTTATATTGTCCTGAGGTGCTATTTTCAATGTCCTTTCTTGTTCAATATAGCCGGTAGCAGCTGCTAAAATGGTAATATCAGTAACTTCATTAATATCAATATCGCCAAGAACATAATTTCCCTCTTCATCAGATCGTGTAAAAATGTTGCTGAATTCTGCAGGGGAACTAATTATTACAGTAGCCTCAGAAATGGCATCTCCTGTTTGGGCATCTGAGATATTTCCTTGGATTACAACAAAGTTATCCTCCGCTGTACATCCAAAAAATAGTACTGTCGAAAAAAGTAAAATTGAAAAAAGAGAAATCTTCTTCATAGCATTTTCTATTAATGAGTGATGACCTGGTACAATGTTACAATAAAATTTAGTAGATGATCAAAACAGATGTGTGGAAAGTAACGAAGAATTCAAATATTAAAAAAAGTTAATAATTAATCTTCAGTATTCAGATCCGGCTCCGGAACATGTTTCCACACAATATAAGCCATCACCAAAATGGTGATCATTCCGATGATGGTATTACTTACATATCCACTATGCACATAAAAGGGACCTGCAACGGAACCTCCCAAACCGTAGCCTACCTGACCAATAGCTACTAATAAACTCATCAAAGAACCTCTGTTATCTGATTTGATAAGTTCGGTTGAAAGGGCCTGAAAAGGGCTAATGCGCATGGCTATTAAAACCATTACAATAAAAAAGAGGATGTAGGACATCCAAAATTCTTTGACCACAAAGGTAGTGGCAAGCATCACAACAGATAATCCCAGGCAGGATATGATGATGATCTTGCGGCGTCCAATTTTATCGGAAAGTTTTCCGGCTATTGGGCCGGTGATAACATTTGCAATTCCCCCCACAAAAAACAGGGAAGCAATAGCTTTACCACTTACCTTAAAGGTGCTTTCGAGCCAGGTTGGTAAATACACTACGTAAATAGAAATACTCAAAAACATGAATACATAAGCTAAAGCAACGGCACGCACTTCGCTGCGCAGTAACAACGTGTAATATTTTTGAAGGGAGCCTTTGAGTGTAACACGGTCTTTTGAAAGGTCTACATTGGGCTGGGGTACTTTGAAGAAAATGAGCAGGAAGGTCAAAGCCATAATAGCACCGAATATCAGAAAGGGCACTCTGAACCCCAGAAGGTCAGCCAGGTACGTGCCAATGGGTATACCCAGTATTTGTCCCATTGCCATTCCGCTCATGATCCAGCCATTCGCCCAGCCTCGTTTTTCGTAAGGAAAGTAATCGCCTACGTAAGCAACAGCAGATCCACTTAAAACGCCACCGGCCATACCCGCCAAAGCACGTACAATTAATAACTCCCAGAAATTTTCAACAAAAAAGTGAAGGAATAAAAAGAGGGAAATAAATCCTGTACCTATTAAGAGTATCTTACGCCTCCCGATCTTGTCGGATAAAGGCCCCATGATTATGGCAAAAAAGCCAACCATGACAGCATATACCGTAACAAGGTTTCCCAATATTTCGAGAGGCGTACCCAATTGCTCACTAATTCGGGGCAGGATAGGAGAGATGATCATAACCTGGCTACTTGCAGCAAACAGCAGCAGCCATAGTGCAAAAATAATTACGTAAGGGTTACCTTCTTGTTTTCTAGTCATCTAAAAATTTTTGTTGAAGATAGAAGGGATGCAGTTAAAAAACCGTAAATAATTGCTAGTGTAAAGCGTGATCTTTACCATAAAATTCCTGAAACAGAAAACTATCCGGATGCAAAAATGATTATCCAATTCTTTTGGAATAATTCTCATTTCTATCAAAAAAATACTTTATTGTAACATTTGTGTGTTTGAAATGTCCTGTCATTGTAAAACAATAAATCAAGCAAGTTGAATTTTACTTTATACATCAATTATAATTGAGGTATATCATCATACAGGCAACTTTAAAAAGCTTTTCAGGCAAGAATTAAATAGCAGAAAAATGGCACAGTTTAGGTTAAAGGCGATTTCTCAAAAAGGGAAGCTGGTACAGACCGAGTTTGAGGCAGATAGTAAAAAAGAAGCTCAGAATAAAGTTGACCGTTTATCCAAGACCAATGGTTTAAAGGTCAAGTCTTTGGATGAAAAGAAAATGTACATGTACAAAGTACAGCGGTCGGGAAAGCAAGTTGTAAAAGGAGAACAAGAAGCCTACAGTAAAGAAGAGCTTGAAAAGGCTTTGGTGAAACTTGGCTATAAAGTTAAAAGCATCAATAAAAAGCTATTTGACTTCAAAGGGGGAGTTCCACAGCAGGAGGTTGTAACCTTTATTCGATTGTCGGCTGATCTTCTGAAACAACAGTTGCCTTATGATGAGATCCTGAACCTTTTGTATGAGGATACTCAGAATAAGCGGATGAAAGAGGTAATTAAAACCATTCAGAAAGATTTAAAGGATGGTAAAGAGGGTACAGAAGTATATGGCAAGCATGAGGACGTGTTTGGAAAGTTTGCAGCTTATATGTTGAGTGTGGCTTCAACGTCGGGTAATATGTCATTGGTGTTTGAAAGTACGGCAAAGTTCATGGAGCGGGATGCTGATTTTAAAAAGAATCTTCGCCGTGCTCTTATGATGCCCATGGTTACGGTATTGGCAGTTATTGGTGTAGTACTTTTCTATGTAGGCTATATTTTTCCGGCAACAGCCGAGGTGTTTCTGGATATTGGGGTAGACCTCGAAGCCCAGGCACCTATGACGGCATGGACACTTAATCTTGCATATTGGCTGCAAGCTAACTGGGTGCTAATTCTTCTTTCATTCGTTATCCCGATCGCAGCATTTGTCTATTTCATTAAAACGCCCAAGGGAAAGCTAATGTTAGATAAATACATCATTCATTTACCTGTAATGGGCGACCTTTTGCATAAAACCAGTATCGAGATATTTGCCCGGGTGTTCTACACATTATATAGTGGTTCCGGCCAAAATATTGAGGTAATTAAAGTATCTGCAGAAGCATGCCGGAATAAGTACATGGAAAAGCAGATCAAGGAAGTGGCTATACGAAGCATGCTTAAGGATGGGGCCGGACTCATTGAATCTCTGGAGAATACCGGAGTGTTCACCAATACAGCCTTAAGTAGATTCAGGCTTGGTGCCGAGTCTGGTGCTTTACGTGAAAATGCCAAACAGCTTGCAGAGTATTATGAAATTCAGACGACCTACAGAATGCAGTCAGTTATTGATATGATCAACCTGTTTATCAATTTATTTATTATGGTTGCATTGATTGCCATAACTGTTGTTTCTTCTGAGTCGGCAGTTATCAAACCTAATACAGGGATGTAAGAAATTTAGTTAGTAGATGGGCAAAATTAATATTCGCAGACATATTGGTGATATCCTTGTCAACAAGGGGGTGATCACTGAAGAACAACTTCAAAAGGGGTTAGAGATCCTTGGCGAAGAGCCTAAGGAGAGTAACCGAAGGCTTGGGCAAATTCTGTTTCAGGATCTTGGCTTGAACCGCCATATGATCATGAAGGAAATTGCCAATATCTATGCTTTCCGTGAAGTTCTGAAGAACGCAGAAGATATTCCGGCCGAGCTTTTAGAACATATAAAAGAAAATATTGAAGAGCTTCCCAAAGACATTGTTGATGAACTGGTTCACCACAAGGCCATTCCGTTCCAGAAGACCAAGAACTCAATCATTATTGCGGCAGCAGATCCGTCTGATCCGAATATTCAGAGTATTCTAAATAACGTCAGTTTCAAGCAGACAGAATTGGTGTACTGTAAATATGAGGTAGTTGAGGATATCTTATCAAAGGTCTATGAGCAAAAGAATGAATTTCTGGACCTGCTGGAGGAGATCGAATATGAAGAGCCTGAACTCGATCAAAACCAGGAGGAGATCGATGAAGAGGAGATCGATGCGGAGATCAACCAGAGTATGCTTAACTCCCTTATTGAGGGAATGCTCGTAGAATCTGTTCGGCAAGGGGTAAGTGATATGCACATAGTACCAAGTTCGCCAACTACCACCGATATCCGCTTTAGGATCGATGGAAAGCTGCAGCTTTGGTATCAACAGAAAAATGTAAAGCCGGAAGCCATCTCTGCGGTCATCAAAGATAAGACAAGGAATGTAGACCGGTTTGAGCGTGATGCCTCTCAGGATGGATTTATACAACGGCAGATTGATGGCGTTGGAATCCGGTATCGCGTTTCCATTATGCCGATAGTTGGTAAGCAATTCGACCGGAAGTTTGAATCTGTAGTAATTCGTGTACTCGATGACCGAAACGTAATTCGGGATCTTGATAAACTGGGGTTACAGAAAGTAGCGAAAGAGAATTTCGTGAAATCAATCCAAAAGCCTTCCGGTATCGTAATTATAACAGGGCCTACGGGAAGTGGTAAATCCACAACCCTTGTGGCAGCATTGTATTATGTGATCGATCCTACAAAAAATGTACTTACTGTAGAGGAACCGGTTGAGTACATTATTGAAGGAGCAAGGCAGCTGAAGATCAGTCATCATATGAGCTTTGATCAGTCGATGCGCGGAATTTTGCGGCATGACCCTGACATTGTGCTTGTAGGTGAGATCCGTGACTTGAAAACAGCAGAAATTGCCATCAAGCTGGCCAATACCGGTCACTTAACATTTTCAACGCTTCACACCAATGATGCACCAAGTGCGGTATCCCGATTATTTAAAATGGGGGTTGAACCGTTTTTGATCGCAAATGCGGTAAATCTTGTAGTAGCTCAGCGTTTGATAAGAACTTTGTGCAAAAACTGTAAAGAAGTCTATGAACCTCATCCCGAAACACCTAAAGGTATTGGCTTTACGGATGAGGAGATCGAAGAAACCACATTCTACAAACCAGTAGGATGCGATAAATGTAACGATACAGGATATAAGGGACGAGCCGGTATCCATGAAGCATTATATTTTTCTAAAGAAATAAAACAAATGATCCTAGATGCCGGTGGTGATATCGATGAAGGCGCAATCAAAGACCTGGCTATGAAGCAGGGAATGTTGACTTTGCGTGGTTCCGGGCGCGAACGCGTTAAAGAAGGTGTCACATCCATCGAAGAGATCGTAGCCGTAACCATCGAAGATTAATAAGAGGTAAAACTTGAAATTAACTATTAACTTGGTGCATATTAATTTTTCTATCATGAGTAACCATACAGGGGTTTAAAATGAGTAGCGATAGCACAAATTCCAGTGACGAACTAATGACAGATTACATAAAGAAATTTTTGAAAGAGCCTCCTTTGCTGCTCAAGAATTTTCATTATGAAGACGTGTTGGAATTTCTTCAGTTAGGGAAAGAAGAACGTTTTATGGCTGATGAGATCATTCTGAATGAATCAGAGTATGTGAATTCAGCATATTTAGTTGCCGAAGGTAAAGTTTGTATCTGGAAGGACAACATTCAGTTAGCCACCTTGGGGGAGGGGAATTTTTTGGGGGAAACCTTTCTGTTTAGCAAAAATAACAGAATGGCCAAAGTTACAGCCGACAGCGATTGTATACTGTTACGCTATGAGCGATACGATGCTTTAAATTTCTTCCGCAAGAAACCTGAAAAGCTCTTCAATATCTTCACCAAGAATATTATAGAAATACAACAACGTAAGATCAGTAATATGAATGTTCAGTTGTTGAACTTAAAGAAAAGGTTACTCAACGATACGAACTGGTGAATTTTAAGTGTGAATTGACGCTCCAGATACTTAAATTATCACAAATATTAATTTTTTTTAATTTTCTTGTAACAAATCGTCGGCACAATCATCTATTATCTGTTATCTATTAAAAAAGTAGCTTTGTAATTATGGAGGCGGCAACAACAAAAAAGGATATTTCAAACTTAGTAGAGCCGGTTATTGCCCAAATACCGCGTTCTACCAGAGGTATAGACCGTCATGTTCACTTGGGTAAAGTCGTTGAAACGCTGAGTGATGATCATCGTGAGGCTTTGTCTCAGATCCTGGAAGGGTACCTGAAACGTATGCTTAAGAATGAAGCTTCGGATATTGACCTTGGAGGCCCTGGTTGTGATGGAAAAGTATGGTATCGCATTTTTGGTGATAAGACTCCCGCCAAGACCCCCGAAAAACTTTCTCTGAACGAAACAGATGTGCTTCTGCACAATGCGATCCTCCCTACACAAAGGAAAAAACTTATAGAAGATAAGAATCTCGATTTCTCCTACTCCATTCCCCTCAATGAGGATAAGAATCAACGCTTTAGGGCAGACATGTATTTTGATCTGGAGCATCTGGCATTAAATATGCGGAAGATCGATAATACAATTCGTCCTTTTAAGAGCCTTGGAGTTCAGACCGAAGTAGCGAAAGCACTCAGCTTAAAATATTTTAAATACGGATTGACACTGATCACCGGTATTACCGGGTCGGGTAAATCATCTACACTTGATACTATAATTGACGCTAATAATCGCACCGTTGACTCGCACATCGTGATCATTGCCTCGCCGGTTGAACTTATTCATAAGCCGGTAAAATCTGTGGTGCGTCACCGTGAGGTAGGCCGGGATGTTGAATCTTTTAAGGAGGGCGCCATTCAGGCATTACGGCAAGATCCTGACATCATTGTAATTGGTGAGCTTAGAGATCCGGAGACTATAATGACGGCGTTGGAGATCACAGACTCTGGCCACAAAACATTTGGAACCCTTCACACCTCATCTGCCATGGAAAGTATTGAACGTATTTTGGGTGAAGTTCCTTCTGAGGAACAGAACCGGGTGAGAACACGTCTGGCTGATGTTTTGACGTGTGTTATCAGTCAGAAACTAATTCCTAGTTTAGACGGAAAACGTGTGTTGGCAAAAGAAGTACTCCTTGTGAATAATTCAGTGAAGGCCGCCATCAGAAATAATAATGTTGGTGAGATCTACCAAATGTTGATGGAAGGCAGTGATAAAGGAATGAATACGATGGAGCAAGATCTCAAGCGGCTGTATACAGAAGGAGTAATTTCGAAGGAAGAAGCCGTCAATAATGCTAACAACAAAACCAAAATAATGCAGCTTTTAAGCGAGCTGAATTATTAATTAAGTTCATAGATGATAGGAAATAAGATCTATACCGGTATTGTTGTTGACGATGAATGGCTGAAAGTGGCCAAAGTTCGAGCTGATGGGAAAAAGCTCACCTTACTTAGTATTGATAAAATTCGTCTTGTCGAACGTCTGCGCAAAAAACCTCAAAGCATATCTGAAGAGACAAAAGAATCCAACGAAGATGTTTTTGGCGGTATCGACGAAAGCTTTGAAGACGAAGATATCATTTTTGGCTTAGAGGAAGAAGACGATACAGCCGAAGATGAGATTGGAGAATTGGATCTTGAGAATTTTGATGAAGAGATAGATGATCTCGATTTTGATGATCTGGATGAAGCCGATGATGTTGTTGACAGCGATATGGTGGATGAAACCGGAGTTCCTGCCTCAAACGAATTGTTGCTATACAACCTGTTAAGCTCCATCGATTCCAAACGTGTGGATATTGGTATTGGCATACCTGCCGGGCAAACGATCTTTCAGATACTGCGGGATGTTGATTTTTCTGAAACCAAAAGGAAAGACCTTAAAGTTATTGTTGATGACCGGTTGGAATCTATGCACGGGATTGCCAAGTCGGACGATCATTATTCGTATACGGTACGTGATGATGGAGCGCTGATGCTCACTTCCATTGATGATGAACCCGATCTTTTGGAGCTGGTAAACCGAGCCAGGGACATTTATCGGGGCAAACTATTTGTTAATGAAGTGCTGCCTGATGAGGTATTACTTTTAGGCCTCGTTCGGGCTAATTACGATTTTGAGGCAAATTCCATCACCGGAGTCATTCAGTTCGGAGAGAATGCAAGTCGCGTACTTTTCCTTAAAGGAGATCAGCTTTGGATCGTATCACCCATTATCAAAGAAGGAGTTAAAGATCCCCGTTTTCTGAATACTATCTTCAGTAAAATACTCTTTCAGCTCGATACCGGAGAAGTCCCAAATCTGGATCGGCTGATCTTGTGTAACAATTCACTTGGCCAGAAATCCATCGAGTTTTTTGAGGATCGTTTTCAGGATCTTGATATCTCAGAATTTGATTTTTCTGATGAAGTATTTGATACCGGTGAAATAAATGAGGCATCTCTTCCTTCATTTACAACCGCAATAGGGGCGGCATGGGCAGCTTCCGGATTTGAAAAAGAGAAGTTCCCGGATATTTCTTTTCTGCCAAGTTATATATTGGATCGTCAAAAGATATTCAAACTACAGTGGCATGGTTTTCTGTTGTTGTTTTTAATTTTGATCACTCCGATCGTCTCAAACCATTTTTATACTCAGAATGCTGCTGAAATTGAAAGGGTAAGAGGGGAAGTCAATTCCCTGAATGCTCAGATACAATACCTTGAACCCACCGTTCAACGCTACAATGAGATTAGCTCTCAACTCGAACAAATTCAAGCCAAACTTGCACTTTTAGCAGAGTTGAATAAAGGAACGCTTAGGTGGTCAGAAAATCTCGGGAAACTAAATAGTGGAGTTGAGGATGTTAATTCCATTTGGCTTACATCGATGAACACGAATGACGATGGTTCAGTGCAGCTGCAGGGATATTCTATGTACCGAGAACGAATACCGGAACTAGCCAATATTTTTTCCCGCGCTACACTCTTGAATGTAAGTTCAGATGAAATTCGTGAAAGAGAAGTCTACGAATTCAATTATATAGTCAGGGATTTCTTTGACGATGAAAGTGTCTACACCCCTGAAAGTGTGCAGGGCATTGAGCAAATAATTCAGAATTAGGAGTCATTTAATTTGTCGTACGCTGTAAGAAATACCATTATTCTGTTAGTAACACTCTCACTTTTTGTGGGGGCTGCATACTCCTATATACAGTTTTTTCAAGTACCCGAGTTGGAACAATTAGAGGATACCCTGGAGCAGAAAAGGCAGGACTACAACACCAAAAGAGCTACGAGTGATGCTTTTCCTGAACTCAATGCAACCTATCAACAGGCGGTTTCGATTATTGAAGGAGCCGATAAATCTCTGTTCCCAAAACCGGATCCCGAGCTGATTTATGATTATCTAAACAGAATTAGCAACAGTTCGTCTAATTCTAAGGTGTATTTTAATTTTGTGTTTGTAGACTCAAGCGCTCAGGACCAATATGGAATTGTAAGAGCAGAGATAACCGGTTATAGCACGTACAGGCAAACAGTAAATTTCATAAATAAAATTGAGAACAGTCAGCTTCTGAACAAGATCACCGGATTAACACTTACCCCACCTTCAGCCAACTCTGGGGAATATGACGATGTTAATTTTTCTTTTACCCTGCAAAGTTATTATCAAAGAATTCCCATTCAGGAAAATGTGGAGCGTACAGGCATGCTGACCTTAAATGAAAGCATATCTACCTACAATCCTTTTTATCCGCTTATACAGCAAGTTATTCCTGCCAATGAAGATAATTTAGTTAACATTGAGCAAAGCAGGCTTATTGGCCTTACAAGCTCACGGGTTTTCATAGTTGATCAAAATGGGGATGTAACATCGCTTCGGAAAGGAGATAGGATTTACTTGGGGGAATTATCATCTATAGATCTAAACAACGAAACAGCTACTTTTAACTTAAATAAAGGTGGTATCACGGAATTGGTTACCTTGGAGATAGAGCAATGAGAAATTTAAAAGCAGCTACATTTAAAACGGGACTTTTGATTCCAATTATTACCATCCTGGTGTGTTTTGCACTACCCGGGCAGGTACACGGTCAAATTGTTGATCCGCTGAGAGAGTATACGAATCCAGATGAAATTGTGACTTTTAACAAAGGAACGACCTATCAGGAAGCAATAGAGATCATTGATACCTTTGCTCAGGAATATGAGAATAAATTCATTGTAGATAATTCCGGTTATAATGGTCCCATTGGCGTTAATTTGCCAGCCATGCACTGGAAAGATGCGCTTGAATATATCATGAGGTTCCAGAATTTAGAATACACCGATTTTGGAGATTACTATGAGATCACCCGAAAACAAACTACGGCCAATCAAGCTGTAGCTACTCAGGCTAACACGGGAGGCGGAGCAGCAGCAGGTGCACAGGCCAACTTACCTAAAGCCGACACACATACCCGCGAAGTACGTATCAACGCTACCTTTTTTGAAGGAAATAAAAGAGCCCTGCAGGAGATAGGAATTGATTGGTCAACATTAACAAGTAATATTCCTGAATCTTTGGGTGATTTTGTTGGGGCTGAAGGAAACGAGTCGATCCCATCCAGCGATTTCAATGATCAATTTGTATCGGTGAATTCCTATAATGCTGCAAGTGTGTCACAGAACGCATTCAATGCTTTGGTTAATTTGGGTGAATTTGGCCCTGGAATAAGTGTTCAGGCCTTGTTCAGTGCTTTTGAAGCTGATAACCTCGGTACAATTTTAGCAACTCCCTCAATTAAAGTTGTTGATGGACAGGAAGGTAATATTCAGGTAGGTCAGGATTTCTCTATCAAGCAGCGGGATATTGCCGGTAATGTGACCGATAATTTCCAAAGTACAGGTACCATTCTGACTGTTACACCAGAGATCATAACGCACGGTGATACTTCATTTATTTACCTGGATCTGCAGGTTGAGCGTTCAACGGTGCAGCCCGATGTTGTAAGTACCATCATCAACAAGCAGGAAGCTACCACATCTGCTATCCTGTTAGATGGAGAGGCTACCCACGTAGCCGGATTGTACAGAACCGAGGAGTCTACGGTTAGAAGAGGCGTGCCTATTTTAAAGGATCTCCCCGGATGGTTCTTTGGCTTGCGCTATTTATTCGGGTATAATTCCAAGGATCAATCCGAAAATGAGCTGATCATCATCGTTCAGGCCGAGTTGGTTGAACCGGTTTCAGAACGTATCAAAGACCGAATACGCAGCAAGAGGGAAGTCCTGAACAGTACACGTGACAACATGCGTGCCGACCTCGACAAAGTTTTCGAGAATCAGTTTGAACAAATTCCCGAAGAAGAGACAGAACCAGTTGAGGAAGAACCAGAGCCAATGCCGGAAGATACGGTTGAAATGGTGGAAGAGCCTGTTCAACGTGTGGATACTGTATATGTGGAGGTTGAGGCAGAAGAAGAGCCGCTTACAGACGAGCAACAAGAATTAGCTGAAGAATTGACAATGCCTGTTGAAAAACCGGAGTTAATGGTAGTTGTACCAAAGGCTTTTAACTTAGATCAGTATTTGGAATATCAGCAGGATGAAGAACAGGTTGAGACCATGGCCGAGCAAAATGGAGACCTCAAATATTTTGTAATTGGCGGTTCATTCCTGGTACCGAGAAATGCAGATAATTTTAAGAAAATGCTGGACGATCGAGGCTATAACACCCGAATCCTTTTCCACCCTGAAACGCGCTTCAATTATGTAGCATACGAAGGGTTCTCAAATTTCCAGAAAGCAGTAGAACGAACGCTGGAAGTGAGAAAAAATATCAATAATGAAGCCTGGTTATTTACGCTCCGGAATGGCGAAAATTAATCAGATATGAGATTTGATGTATTCAATGGAGATGCGGTTGAACACATTCGGCCGTTCTACATTGCATACATGCCCGCAGCTTTCGATGACCTTTAGTGTGGAATTTGCATGCTTTTCTACAATGTTTCTTACAGGGGGCAAGAACATATGATCCTCACTTCCCATAACATAAAGCATGGGCGACTTCACTTCCTTTTCCTTAAAATATCGAAGTAAGGGATTTACCTCATTCGTCATTTTAAACCAGCGTAAAAACTCTTTCTGGTACAGTTTTTTTGCTTCACGAATGAAAAGGTTCCGTGATTTGGCATGCCGTTTACGGGGCATTATGATCCACGCAAAAAGCTTATATAACCACATATATGGGATGAACCGCTTAAACATATGGCCCATAAAAACCAGAATTCTTGAACGCACATTAAGCCGGGTAATGGCTCCGCATAAAATGGATGACTTCACCCGTTCGGGGGCAATTTCAGCTATCGTCCGGATGATGATAGTGCCGAGCGAGACTCCGATAAAATGGGCCTTATCGATCTCAAGATGATCTAACACATCGAGAATATCCTGACTGATGAATTCAAAGGAGTAATCCTCTTCATAATATTTTTGTAACAGATCTTTGGACTTTCCATGCCCGCGAAGATCTACCATCAAGACATTAAAGTGCTTTTTAAAATCCCTTAACTGATTGAACCAGATAGAGGAGCTGCCACCTGCACCGTGGACAAAAACGACCCATTCTCTCTTTTCAGGGGATTCATATTTTTTGTAATAAAGCATACTGAAAGATTATCAATAATTTAGATATGAGTAAATAGTCTTCGCTCAAAATAATCATACAAAGATACAATAATAACTAAAAGCGGATTAATAAAAGGTTACGAGCTTTTCTGAGCTACACAAAGTGTGATTCTAAAAGCGCTGATTGCAACTTAGACTCAATGTGTGACATCAGGTACTTATAAAGCAAACAAAAACCCTGTTTTTCATATAAAAATTGTTAATTTCTGCGCATGAGATTTCTACGGGCGTTTATCAAACTGATCTTATTTTTAGCAGTTACTCTGTTTCTCTACAGCCTCATAATGGTTTGCCTGGCTGGGAGCATTTTAGGAGTCAACTACCCAAAATGCAGAACACACTTGCTGCGCTTTTGGGGAAAATGTTCCTGTTTCGTATTGGGGCTCAGGGTGGAAGTAAAAGGAGAGGTCCCAAAACCACCATTCATTCTCCTGTCCAATCATTTAAGTTATCTGGATGTGTTTGTGCTGTTTTCACAACTCAGAACTTTATTTGTAGCAAAAAGTGATGTTCAGACCTGGCCGTTGGTGGGTTTCATCATTCGAACGTGTGGTATTTTATTCATCGACCGAAACCGCAAAAGAGATATTACGAGGGTCAATGATCTCATTTCTGAGAATATCACACCTGAACAAGGCATCATAATTTTCCCTGAAGGAACGACTTCCCCGGGATACGATATCCTTCCGTTTAAAACCTCGTTGCTGAAAAATGCAGTTGCCATGGATATTCCGGTATCGTATGCTACAATTTCATATTCGGCACCTGAAACTCAAACACCGGCCTATCAATCCATGTGCTGGTGGGGAGATGATTCTTTTGTATCCCATTTCCTCCGTTTCTTGCAGGAGAAGAATAGCATTGCTAAAATTCATTTTGGTACGCATCCTATAGAATGTCGGGATCGTAAAGAACTGGCACAACAAATTCATCATAAAATGAGCTCTCAGTTTGAACCTGTAATTGAGAAAGATGAGTTCGTAGAAAAACATGATAAGTTCCAGCCGCTAACCATATAATTGCAACGTATTGAGATCAGGTAGCTTCATAGTCGCAGTAGTTTTTATCGGGTTGATGTTGTTCGCGGCAATAGATGCAGCAAGGGCTTCTGATAGCCTTTTATTACAAGATCAGGATACTGCGGCAACATCCATCCTGAGTCCACCAGAACCCGATACCACGAATATACCTGAAGACAGCCTCGAGAAATTGGTTCCGTATCTCGATGATGTAAAGAACCGAACTTCAGCATCCGGATTTCCCTATCTCATCATTATTGCAATAGCTCTTTCAAGTTTGGTTAGTGAAGACCTTGCCTGTATAGGAGCAGGATTGATGGTGGCTCAGGGGTTACTTGAATTTTGGCCGGCTGCTTCTGGGGCTATTCTCGGTATCTTTGTGGGAGATTTTTCACTTTACTTTGCCGGTCGCATTCTTGGAAGCAGAGTCTTCGATATAGCACCTTTCAAATGGTTCCTCAAAAAGGAGATCATCCGTGATGCGGAGAAATGGTTCGACCATAAAGGCCCCACAATTTTAGTGATAAGCCGCTTTATTCCCGGTAGTCGACTTCCGGTGTATCTGAGTGCGGGGCTTTTGAAAACAAGCTTCTGGAAATTCTCTCTGTACTTTGGTCTAACAGCCTTGCTATGGACCCCGATATTTGTGTGGCTCTCCGTTTTTGCCGGAAACGAGATCCTCAGTTACTACAACAAGTACGACGATTATGCCGTCTGGATCATGCTTGTAGCCGGTATTCTGCTATTTGTATTGTTCAAATATCTGCTTCCGCTGCTAACTGCCCGTGGACGCAGAATTGCCTGGGAAAAATTACAATCAATGTTAAACCGCTAAGCTTTAATTAGGCATCCATCAGGAATTGCTTAAAAACCTGAAAGTTATTTTCTAGGGGAACAGATCTTTTTTCCTGATCTTTGAATTCCAAAACAGGCGTAAGTTTTTTCCCGATCTCCGGTTCTACAGTATCTTTAAATTTATAAGGATGTGCTGTTTCCAGAAATAATCCGGTTGCTGAGGTGGACTTCAGATATTTTTTAAGTCCAAGCCAGCCTACGGCTCCATGTGGATCTAAAATGTAGCCGGTAGATTCATATACTTTTTTAATGGCACTTCGTGTCTCTTCATCAGAGTAAGAATCCCCGGAAATATTCTCTTTCATTTTTTGGTGTGAACCGGAATACAGATCCAGCATCCGGGCAAAGTTACTTGGATCACCCACATCCATCGCGTTAGATATAGTGGAAATACTTGGTTTTGCTTCGTATTCACCCGTTTTCAGGTACTTTGGAACGGTATCGTTGGAATTAGAGCAGGCCAGAAAGTGCTTAATGGGTAATCCCATTTTTTGAGCGATCAGTCCGGCTGTGAGGTTTCCATAATTTCCACTTGGCACCGAAAGTACCAAATTTTTCCTTTTCTCAGCTGGCAGTTGGGCGAATCCATAAAAGTAGTAGATACTTTGCGGAAGCATACGAGCGATATTAATGGAGTTGGCTGAAGTCAGGTTTAACTCCTCATTAAGTTCATCATCCAGAAAAGCAGACTTTACCAACCGCTGACAGTCGTCAAAAACACCGTCAACTTCCAGGGCAGTGATGTTCTTACCAAGTGTGGTCATCTGTTGCTCCTGGAACCGGCTGATCTTTCCGGAGGGATACAAGATCACCACATCGATATTGGGAACGCCATAAAAGCCCTGTGCTACTGCACTGCCCGTATCGCCGGAAGTGGCTACCAGAACGGTGAGTTTCTTATTGGATTGCCTGCTGAAGTAACTCAGACATCTGGCCAAAAACCGAGCGCCCACATCTTTGAACGCAAAAGTGGGGCCATGGAATAATTCCAAAGTAAATACATCATCCTGTACTTTTTTCAGGGGAATTTCTAATCTCAAAGTTTCGTCTATGATCTGATGTAATTTCTTGTCAGGAATTTCATTTCCAACAAAGATTTGCATCACCTTAAAGCCGATCTCAGATAGTGAAAGTTGGTCCAGGTTGCTGAAGAAAGAAGAGGGCAGAGTCGGGATGGTCTCCGGCATATACAATCCATTATCTTCCGGTAAGCCTTTAAAAACAGCTTCCTGAAAAGAGACCTTCTTCGCATTTCCATTTGTACTGTAATAGTTCATTTCAATACCTCTGCACCTTTGGGGTTGATGGGAGATACATGTACGTAACTCTCCAACCCGATCTCCTCAAACAAACTGCGGAAAGTTTCTGCCACGATCTGTGCTTTTTTCATTCCGCGGGAAAGTGCAAAAATGGAAGGACCTGAACCGGAAATACTGCAACCCAAAGCACCGTTTTGTTTGGATCTGACTTTAGCTTCCTGAAATCCCGGGATCAGGATTCCCCGAATGGGTTCAGCGATCACATCATTTAATGACCGTCCGATGAGATCAAAATCACCTTTGGATAAACCATGAATAAGTCCCCCCAGGTTTCCCCATTGTACGATTGCATCCCGAAGCTCAATTTGCTGTTTCAGCATTCGTTTGGCATCCGAGGTTTTGATCTCGATCTGTGGATGAACCACGGTTGCACATAATTCCTGAGGGTAATCGAGCTGGAGCACATCAAGAGGATTGTAGCTTCGGATGAAGGTGAATCCCCCGAGTAAAGAAGGGGCAACATTGTCAGCATGGGGGACGCCAGAAGCTAATTTCTCACCTTCCATTGCGAATTGCACCAATTCTTTTTTGGTGAAAGGTTCATCCAGCAATCGGTTCACCCCAAAAACAGCTGCAGCCGAACTTGAGGCGCTGGAGCCAAGGCCGCTTCCGGGTTTTACTTTCTTCGTGAGTTCGAACTCAAAACCTAGTCCCGGCTTACCCAATGCATTCAGCATATCTTGTGTGGCAACAGTAACTACATTTTGGTCCGCATCTTTTGAAAGCTCATCGCTTCCGTGAATTTCGGTGATAGTGAGTCCCGGCCCGGAAGTTTTACGGATAATGAGTTCATCTCCGATCTCCTGAAGGGCGAAACCGAGAACATCGTATCCACAGGCTACATTGGCCACGGTGGCAGGGGCAAAAACTTTGATCGAATCCATGTTCTGATTGGTTTGGTTATGCAGATGCAATTTTCATTACGTCCGCAAAAATTCCTGAGGCAGTTACCGCTGCACCAGCTCCGGCTCCTTTTACCACAAGCGGCTGTTCGTTATAACGGTTGGTATAAAAAAGTACGATGTTATCCTTTCCTCCAAGGTTGAAAAAAGGATGGTCTGATCCAAAAGACTCTAAGCCCGTTTGAGAGGAACCATCCTCGAAAGTGGCTACGTATTTAAGCCGTTTTCCTTGTTCCGTTGCTTTCTTGTACAGATCCTGAAATACTTCTTCGTGCTCATCCAGCTTGGTATAGAATTCATCCAGAGCGTCTGTATTCATGCATTCCTCGGGCACAAAGCCGTTATTGGTAATGTCATCCAACTCGAGCTGATAACCGCTTACACGGGCTAATATGAGGATCTTTCGCATTACATCCACGCCGCTGAGGTCTATGCGGGGATCTGGTTCGGTGAAGCCGGCAGCTTTGGCTTCTTTCACCACATTGCTGAATTTTTCCGTTCCATCATAATTATTGAATATAAAATTCAGCGTACCAGATAACACTGCCTGAATTTTATGGATCTGATCACCACTTTTAATGAGGTCGTTGAGGGTAGATATGACCGGAAGACCAGCACCCACATTGGTTTCATAAAGAAATTTTGATTTATACTTTAGGGCAGAATCCGTCAGTTTTTTGAAGGTCTGATAATTCGATGAGCACGCAATTTTATTTGGTGTTACTACCGAGATACTGCTTTCCAAAACATCCTGATAAAGTTTGGCCACATCTTCTGAAGCGGTGGAATCGATAAATACCGTATTTCGTAGATTGAGCTCCCTCATGGTTTCAAGAAACAGATCCTGACTCATTTTTTCCCCGTTTGCATCAAGCAGTTCTTCCCAGTTATCAAGATCGATGCCGTCCTCATTGAAGAGCATTTTGCGGGAGTTGGCAAGTCCGGCAATGAATACATCGAGATGGTGTTTTTTGGCCAGGTATTCTTGCTGTGCTTTCACCTGTTCAATAAACACTTTGCCGACATTTCCGACCCCGATCATAAACAAGTGAAGCTTCTTTTTATCGGAAAGGAAGAAGGATTCATGGATACTATTCAGGGATTTTTTCAGATCTTTTTTACGGATCACCACCGAGATATTCAGTTCTGTTGAACCCTGTGCAATAGCGCGGACATTCACACCATTGTGACTTAGCGTATCAAATAGCTTGGCACTTACACCCACTTGCTGTTTCATTTGCGAACCCACCAGAGCGATAATAGAAAGCCCGGTTTCTACTTCAAGCGGATTGATCTTATGGTGATCGATCTCGTAAGCAAATTCATCAGAGATAGCCTGTTTAGCTTTTTCCACATCACTAAGCGCGATACCCACAGTAATGGAATGTTCAGAAGAAGCCTGAGTGATCATGATCACATTTACATGCTTTTGACTCAAAGAGCGAAAAAGCCGGTAAGAAATATTGGGTACGGCGATCATCCCGCTTCCGGTTAATGTGCATAAGGCGATCTCGTCAATGCAGGATGTTCCTTTTACAACCTGTCCGTTTGAAGAACCTTCTTTAGAGATCAATGTCCCGTTATGATCAGGGTCAAAAGTATTTTTGATGTGAACCGGGATATCAGCATCCAATACAGGCTGAATGGTTGGTGGATAAATGACCTTGGCACCAAAGTGTGATAGCTCCATCGCTTCCTCATAAGAAAGATGTTCGATGGAGTGTGCATTTGATACCAGCCGGGGATCGGAAGTCATCATTCCGTTTACGTCGGTCCACACCTGCAATTCCTTAGCCTGAAGGGCCGCAGCGATCAGTGCGGCGGTGTAATCTGAGCCTCCGCGTCCAAGGGTGGTTATATGGCCGTTCTCTTTTGATGAAGCCACAAAACCAGGGCACACAGAAACTTTTGGGGATTCTTTGAAATGATCTTGGATGGCTTTAAAAGTTGCGTCGCTATCAACAGCGGCCCGACCAAAACGGCTGTCGGTTTTGATGAAGGATTTTGAATCAAATAGGACCGAGTCTAATCCTGATTTTTTGAAATAGGCAGAGATAATAGAGGAGGAGAGCACTTCACCATAACTTAAAATATGGTCAAGAGAACGGGGTGATAGTTCCCGGATCAGATATACGCCCCTACAAATATCTTCTAGGTCGTTAAGCAGTAGTTTTGTTTTGGTGAGAACCTCGCTGCGGTCATTTACCGGGAAGAGTGCGTTACAAACTTCGAGGTGCCGCTGTTCAATTTTTGTGAGGAGCTCTTTGTAAGACTCGTCCCCGTCAGCAGCTCGTTTAGATACTTCCTGCAGCTGATTGGTGATTCCTCCAAGTGCGGAGACCACAACCACCAAATTATCTTTTTGGGATTGATGCTGAACAATATGCTGTACTTTTTCAAGACTTTCTGATGTGGCGACAGAGCTTCCGCCAAATTTTAATACGATCATAGCTTTTATTAAATGAAATTAACGACTTAATGAGTGAATGATATCGGCAGGATGCCGGTATGGCGATATGAAGATTAGACCCCCTAAGGGGTTGTAATGATCGTCGTAATTGTAGTAGTGGTGATCATAGTCATAGCAATCCGGGCAGAGGGGAGTTCTACGGAAACATTCGGGCTATGTTGATCAAAGAATTTCATTGCTCTAAGTCTATTTCATTTCAATTATAAAGTAAACCTTTGAGTTAAATAATTCCCAAGTCATTGATTTTGAGCGCTTAAGGTAAAATTGGTAGCGCTTCGAAAAAGACAATAATGAAATATTGATCAGGTAAAAACTGAGTTGTTGCGAGTGTGCAACTTAGCTTAAGACTTTTCCGGGACCAGTTTCTCACCTTTCCATATAAGGTTCTGAGTTTTTCCATTTACCATGCGGATAGTTCGTGCACGATATTTTTTCACCACAGCATAATCGTGTGTGATCATCAGAACGGCCATGCCACGGTTGTTGATGGTACGCAGCAGATCCATGATATCCTTGGTGGCTTTGGGATCGAGATTTCCGGTGGGCTCGTCGGCAAGTAAAATTCGGGGCTCGTTGGCCAGTGCACGTGCAATAACCACACGCTGTTGCTCACCACCCGAAAGATCGCGGGGCATGTGTTTACGGCGGTGACTAAGCCCAACCATGGTCAACACTTCCAGCACACGCTGTTTGATGAACTTCGGTTTCTCTCCTGTTACTTGAAGGGCAAAAGCCACGTTGTCGTGTACATTGCGATCTTCCAAAAGTTGAAAATCCTGAAATACAATGCCCAACCGACGGCGTAACATAGGAACTTCCCGTTCGCTTATTTTATTCACAGGATAATCTGTGACCCTGACTACACCAGAGTCGGGAACCAGATCGCGATATAACAATTTCAGGAAGGAACTCTTTCCAATGCCGGTAGGGCCTATCAGATATGCAAATTCACCATTGTGGAGTTTGAAATTCACATCGTTCAACACCACATGCTGATCGAATCTCAGGGATACGTTTTTAAGTTCAATTACTGCTGTTTCTGACATTGAAGAACCATTGTTATGCGTGTACTGTTTTCGTCTGCATCCACCAAATCAAAACCCTCATATTTGGCTACCCGATGATAGGGTGTTTGTTCCAAAATTGACAGCATTTCCTGAAGGGAGTAGATACGCTGTTTATGAATTTCTTTGAACCTCTGAATTACCGATTTACCATCTTCGGCCATTTCCTCTATTTCAAATTCGTTGTAATGAAATTGTTCTGAAGGTTCATATCGACTTTCCCGAAAATACCGGTAATTATCAAAGCTGCCTTCTTCATTATTGAGGTAATCTACGGCTTCCAGTGAGTTTTGCGGGGTGGAGAAATCATAGATCAGCAAACCGCCTGGTTTCAGTATCTCATAACATCCGCGCAGCATTTTAAGTATATCCTCTTCGGTGTGAAGGTAGTTCACGCTGTCAAACACAGAAAAAATGATATCAAATTGTTTCTCACTTTTGATGTCTGTGAAATCCATGGTATCAAATTGAACCTCAGCTTCAAGTTCAGCTGCTTTTTGCCGGGCTTTTTCGATCATTGCGGGCGACAGATCTGTAGCAAATACATTGTACTCATCAAAAGTAGACAGGTGAAGACTGACAGCACCGGTTCCACAAGCCATTTCCAGCACATCTACCGGGTCGGGGTGGTGAGTTTGGATGACTTCGTCAATAAAATCGGCCCACATTTCGTAGTCAACGTCACTCATCAACGTGTCGTATAGCGGGGCTAATGCAGAATAAATTTGAGTATTATCAGATGTCACTGAATCTCTGTTTTGCAAGTTGAACGGCTAATGAATAGGCTTCCTTGAAAGAGGATGGATTGCCCATCCCTTTACCGGCAATATCGAAGGCTGTGCCATGATCCGGAGAAGTACGAATGATAGGGAGCCCGGCGGTAAAATTCACGCCTTTTCCAAAAGAGAGAAGTTTGAAGGGAGCCAGTCCCTGATCGTGATACATAGCGAGTATGGCATCAAATTCTTTGTGAAGCTGTTGTCCGAAAAAACCATCAGCGGGAAAGGGGCCACTAATTATGGTATTATGAATGTTTGGCTGAAGTTTCTTGAGCAGGGGAGTGATCAGATCCATTTCCTCGCGACCTATCACGCCGCCATCACCGGCATGGGGGTTGAGCCCAAAAACAGCAATTTTTGGTTTTTCAATTCCGAAGTCTTCTTTCAGGCTTTGGGAGAGGATCTCAAGCTTCCGCTCAATCAAAGCTGCTGAAATTTTCTGAGCGACTTCTCTGATCGGAATGTGGGTGGTCACTAAACTCACCCGTAAGTCTCCGCTCACCAGCATCATGAGTACTTCCTGAGTGCCTGTCTGGGTGGCAAGAAATTCAGTATGCCCCGGAATATTATAGCCTGCTAAATTCACGGCTTCCTTTGATATGGGGGCGGTAACAAGAGCTTGTGCACTTCCGCTTGTGCAAAGCTCAATTCCCATTTCGATGGCTTTCATAGCCACCAATCCACTTTTCTCAGTTTGATAGCCGGGAGTTACGGATATAGTTTTCTCATTCTTTAAAGGATCCAATACATTGATCTTTCCGGGTTCTGCCTGGTCGATATTGTCTATGGAGTGTATAGGGTTCTCAAAGCCCAAATTTCCGCAGTAAAAATCAATAACACCCGGAGGGGAGAGTATTACCGGAGTTGAAGTACCGATAAAGTCTTCCGTTAGCGATTTCAGGATGATCTCCGGACCAATTCCGTTGAAATCACCAATAGAAATTACAATGCGCGGTTTGGGATCAGTCATTTCTATTTGGTACCCACAAGTTTGAAATCACCGAAACCGGTAGTGGATTCAAACACAAAGGTGCGGTTGGGATATTCCCAGATCTCGATCGTTCTGCCCCTTTCCGGGAAACGTCGCTCAGTACTATCCGGTGGACCAAATTTGATATAAACCTCCCCCTGATCATTTTCATGTCCCATAGGGTTTTCCTGAGAGCCATATTCATTAAAGGCATAGTCGATACGGCGGTAATATTCGGCCATAAGTTCATTATAAACCGTGTTGGGTGTGGGGTCTCGTTGTTCCCAGAATTCACGGAATTTCTTCTCCCGTTCCTGCATATTTCCTTTATTGATGCGCTCTACTTCCTTCTCGGGAACAATGTATTTCAAGTGCCGGATAGCGATCTCAAGGTTATACAAACTTGCCGGCATATTGGCCCAGTACGATCGAAAAAAGGAAAGGGCCAGAGGAGACTCTTGTCCATCCTTATTGAGGGTGAGGATATAACCGGCATTCTCAAACTTTGCGGCCGGTATTTTGGTCACTGCGTAAGTAAAATCACCATTGCCCTGGGTTAGCTCCAGGAGTGGCGCCTTGGCTCTTTTCAGCTTTAAAAATGCATTGGTGAAGATGTCAGCTTTGGAGAGCTCAGCAGTTAGCACTTCTTCCTGTGAAGTCGTGTCATTTCTGGATATACGTGCCTCGTTTACAGATACTGAATAGCTTGCTGATTCATCATAATCGGGAATGCGAATAGCCGCGTAAAAGTCTTTGCCGTAAGGCACATTGTCTTCTAAGTTCATTAGCTCAAGTTGCTGCAAGCCATTTACTTCAGACCTATTTCTTGTGAAATATATTTCCCCTTTTTTTGCTTCCTGAAGGTTAGGGATATTGATCTCTCGGCGTTGGGTATTTCGTTCGTTGATCTCCTGCATCATAGAAAGCTGCAGAATGAAATTATACGTTCCAGGTGTGATCTGAGTCTCGAGGTATCCGGCTGCAAAATTTTCGTTTGACCGGGTTTCTTCGAAAGAAGCTGCGAACAATGTATCCGACCAAAAATCTCTAGTAACGGAATTTGCAGAAGGGTCCTGCCGGCGTTTTAATTCTCCTTCGTAGATCTCCGTGCTAAGCCGAACGGTGGAGTAGAATTCAGCATCTTCCGGAGCATTAAACTCGTTGTTCATCGGAATCTTTTTATAGGGAATGAAATCGTTGTTGAAACGAAAGAGGAAGGCGAGCGTGGTTTTGCCATCTTCTGCGGGAAGGATAAGTTCATCAATAAAGATCTCCGGAGTTTGACTCCTGAAGACCAATTGAGGATAAGTGACACGCTGAGCAAGAAGACTGCCGGCAAAAGTGAATAATATGATCAAGGAGAGAACGAGTTTTCTCATAAAACTAAATTTTTGAATGATTATGATGAATATCGGGGTTTAATGATTAAATATAATCCCTATTTTCAACGCACCTTTCGAACGAACATTATAAGAACTAAAAACATTGCAAAATATGAGCACAAACGCTGGAAGCGCTACCAAGCATTGGTTGCATAACATCATCGAAGAATTTGGTAAAACCGAGGCAGAGATCAAGAAAGGAGGCGGGCAAAAACGTATCGATAAAGAGCATGGAAAGGGCAAGCTAACAGCCCGTGAGCGGGTTGAAAAGCTTATCGACCCGGATTCTGCCTTTCATGAACTTGGGCTTTGGGCCGGATACGAAATGTATGAAGAGCAGGGTGGATGTCCTTCCGGAGGAGTGGTGACCGGAATTGGAGAAGTGAGTGGACGTAAGTGCATGATCGTCGCTAACGACGCCACGGTAAAAGCAGGAGCATGGTTTCCGATTACCGCAAAAAAGAATTTACGCGCACAGGAAATCGCCATTGAGAATCATATTCCACTCATTTATTTGGTGGATTCAGCTGGAGTTTTCCTTCCCATGCAGGATGAGATCTTCCCGGATAAAGATCATTTTGGGCGTATGTTCCGCAACAATGCGGTCATCTCAGCCAAAGGTATTCCACAGATCGCTGCTATTATGGGAAGTTGCGTAGCCGGTGGGGCGTATTTGCCTATAATGAGTGACGAAGCACTGATCGTAGACGGAACCGGAAGCGTGTTTTTGGCCGGAAGTTACCTGGTAAAAGCAGCCATTGGAGAAGATGTTGACAATGAAACCCTCGGCGGTGCAACTACACACACTGAGATCTCTGGAGTCACAGATTATAAAATGGAGAACGATGAGGAGGCTCTTGAGACCATTAGGGACCTGGTCGATAAATTTGGGCCTTTTGATACCGCCGGCTTCAACCGGAAGGAAAGCAAAGAACCCAAGCGTCCGGCCAGTGATATTTTTGAGATCATGCCGGAATCTCGCACTAGTCCCTATGACATGAATGAAGTGCTGGACTGCATTATTGATGAAGACAGTTTCACTGAATTCAAAAAGGGATATGGACAAACGCTCATCACCGGCTTTGCGAGGATCGATGGATGGAGCGTTGGTATTGTAGCCAATCAGCGAACGGTAAGCCGCACCAAGAATGGAGAAATGCAGATCGGCGGGGTGATCTATTCCGATAGTGCCGACAAAGCAGCACGCTTCATTATGAACTGTAACCAAAAGAAAATTCCCCTCATTTTTTTCCAGGATGTGAGCGGATTTATGATCGGGAAGAGAAGTGAGCACGGTGGTATCATTAAAGACGGAGCTAAAATGGTTAATGCCATGAGCAACAGTACAGTACCTAAGATCACCATCGTTGTTGGAAATAGTTATGGAGCCGGCAATTACGCCATGTGCGGACGTGCTTACGACCCCCGCTTTATGTATGCCTGGCCCACCGCAAAGATCGCTGTAATGAGTGGGGCATCGGCCTCCAAAACGCTGATGCAAATTCAGGTCGCAGGCATGAAGAAAAAGGGAAAAGAGGTGAGCGAAGAAGATCAGCAAAGAATTATGAAAAAGATCAGCGATCGCTATGATAAGCAAACCGATGTGCGATATGCTGCATCCCGACTATGGGTTGATGGAATCATTAATCCACTTGATACCCGGGAGCGTATTTCAAAAGCCATCGACTGCGCCAACCTGAATCCGGAGATCCCGGAATTCAAAACCGGAGTGATGCAAACGTAAGATCAATACCTATAGACCAAAACTCCGACATAATTGTTATACTGAAAGGGCGCAGAAATTGCGTCCTTTTGTGTTCCAATATCTTTTAAAAAGCTGCATTTGAACTACGATCTTCACAAACAACGCGATCTGATCTTTGTGGGAGTGGAAGCCAGTTTCACGCTCATAGACTTTATTCTGTTTTTTTTCAGTTTTGTGCTGGGATTTGTGTTTGCCATGTTCTTCCTGATCTTTGCTGTTGCGGTACTCTTGAAGATATTTTCCCGCTACGAGATTGTGTTCGACCGTGACGAATATACCATTACCAAATACTACCGTTTTTTCAGGTATTTCAGAGTGAAATTGCGCACGATTGGCTTTGGTGATGTGAATGAGATCCTTCTTTCGAATCATGACAGTGGTCAGGCACTTTTCAGTAAAGGGATGAAGCCCAAGGAGTGGTTCAGCCTCGATATTGCTACAGAAAATGAATTCATACAGATAAGCAAGAATGAGGAAGAGGAGCTGAATGAGCTATACGAACTCTACACAGAAATGAAAGAAATGCTGGATATCTATTTCAAGTTCAGAGTAGAATTTCTGGAAGCTGAATTTGAATAAAAGCACGGGTATTAAACTGTAACTCATATGAGTACCGGTAGTTATGGGGATGAGAACCTTGGGAAGACCAACCGATCTTATTCTTTTATGTGATTTTGAGCTTTGGTCATACCAAATAAATCAACGAAAGCTTATATATTGTTGGAATGATCACACACACGAAAGTTATCATATTGCGGATGGTCGACTATCAGGACTCGAGCTACATTCTTACCGTACTTTCTGAAGAACACGGCAAGATCGCACTGATCGCCAAGGGCGCTAAACGTCCTAAGAATAAGCTTTCCGGTATTCTTCAGACCGGTTCAATTCTGGATGTGGTCTATTACTACAAAAACACCCGCAGCGTACAAACCCTAACAGAAGCCTCCATAGAATACTCTGCCGATGTATTCCGCAAACACTTTGACCGGGCGGCCGTTTTATATGCCGTTTTGGAATTATTGGGGCAGCTGGTTCATGACAATGAAGTAAACACGCCAATTTTCGCTTTCGCCAATAATTTTATTCAATGGCTGGGAGAGGCTGACGATGCAAAACCTCAGATCTTCCCTTATGCGCAGATTCGTCTGGCAGAGATCTCAGGAATTGGCTTGGTGGATAGTCGTGACACGGAAGAGCAACGTGCATACCTAAATATCGAAAGCGGGAGTATCTCTGCTCGATCTGAAGGAGAGGCTTCATATAAACTAACAGAGAATCAAACGCTGTTTGTCACGTTAGCCCTGCATTACAGAAGTTCTTCCATTTTTAATGTTGACTTAGAGAATGCTGAACTAAAGCAACTTGTTCAACATTTAGACTTATACTTCAAATATCACATTGAAGGCTACAGAGAACGAAAATCAGATTCCATTTTTGAACAGATGTTACAGGTGCATCCATGAAAAGAAAAGACCTAATTTTAACCGCCGTTTTGCTGCTGATGATCGGTATCACAGCCGGTACACTAATCGCTTTATATACCATCAACGAGGAATTGGCACCACTTGCTGAAGTCCGTACAACCGAGATCACCCGAAGCGAAGAGCCCTATTTGTCTGATGAACAGTTGGAAGGAGCTGATGCCCGTTTTCTTTTCAAAAAAGTAGCAGAGGAAGTCACACCAACCGTTGTTTACATAGAAGCGATCGTTCCTATTGAAGGGAGTATGCCCAACGATGAGTTGCACGAATTTGATGAAGAAGATGAAAGCATTTGGGATCAGCTCATCCCCAGAAGAGCGCGCACTGTTGGCTCCGGAGTTCTTATTACCAAAGACGGATACATTCTCACCAATAATCATGTAATTGAAGAGGCTGTAGACCAGGGATTGCGGGTTGTGTTAAGCGACAAAAGGGAATATCAAGCCAAGGTAGTTGGGTTCGATTCAAGCACAGATCTGGCCGTTATAAAGATCAATGGAACCGATCTTCCGCATGCAACCATCGGAAATTCTGAGAACCTTGATGTAGGTGAGTGGGTGCTGGCGATCGGGAATCCATTTAGATTACGCTCAACGGTAACCGCTGGAATTGTAAGTGCCCTAAGCCGGGATGTACAGATCATTGACGACCAAATGCGCATCGAGAGCTTCATACAAACCGATGCGGCCATCAATAAAGGAAACAGTGGTGGTGCGTTGGTGAACACAAGCGGACAGCTGATCGGGATCAACACGGCCATTGCTTCTCAGTCCGGTACGTATCAGGGATATGGATTTGCCGTCCCGAGCAATCTCGCCATAAAAGTGGCCCGAGATCTGATCGAATTTGGGGAAGTGCGACGTGCTTTGCTGGGCGTAAGTATTGCCGGCGTTGACTACGAACGAGCTTTAGAAAAAGGAATGGAAACCGTTCGTGGGGTTGAGATCATGTCGGTTTCGCCTGATGGTGCCGCTAATGAAGCCGGAGTTGAACCAGGCGATGTAGTCCTTCAGGTAAATGGTGTAAATGTCAATGAAGCCAACGAGTTGCAGCAGCAGGTAGCTGTATTGAATCCGGGGGAGGTGGTGGAGCTTACCATTTTGCGCAATGGTGATGAGCTTCAAAAGAATGTGGTTCTGAAATTGTTAGAACCTCGTGAAATTCCGGAAGTAGCTGCCAATGAAGAATCATTTGAAATGGAAGAGATCCCCGAAGAAAAAGAAGGGGTGATGTATAGTGAATTTGACCTTGGATTCAGAGTAGTGGCTATTGCAAAACCTGAGGATCATGAGAAATTTGATATCTATGTGGACCGCGTCTATAAATATACGGAAGCATGGAACCGGGGGTTGAGAGAAGATCAGCAGATCGTAAAAATAGGCGAAGAAAAGGTTGAAGATCTAACAACTTTAGAAGAACTTATGCGCCGTAATTTAAATGACGATGGATCGGTTATCATAGAGATCAGAAATAGTGACGACATAAAAGGATTCATCGAATTAAAAAGAAATTAATGCCACATTTTTTAAAAATTTTATTTGTCGGTTCGTGTATAGCTATTCTAGTTTCATCATGTGCAGCCACAGAAGAAGCCACTTCTAAGTCAGCTGCCCCGGCGTCTGATGTGCCGGCATGGTTTATATCCTCAGGCTTCAGTTCAGATTCTCTAGCATTTCATGGATATGCCACTGCGATTGAAGCCGACTCGGTGATAGCCATTGCCAATGCCCGCCTTCAAGCCAAAGCAACGCTAGAAACGGCTTTAGCAAAACAGTTGGAGGAGATTCGTGAAGAACTTGGAGAAGGAGGTAATTCTACCGTTACTCAAACTGATTTCATTCTCACGCTGCGGAATGCACATCAGCAAGTAGAAGAGCAAGCTTCCGGTTCCAACGGTAAAGCAGTCCAAAAAGAAGGACATTATCTGGGGTATTCTCGGGTGTCCATTTCAAAAGTAGATTTCCGCTCACTCATGAATTCCGGTTTTAGCGGAAAGAATGCATATAAATCAGCTTTTCTTGAATCTGCTGCCTTCCGGAATTTGGTAAATTAAGGTTGGTGTGGAGTCAAGACTCCTATGCCTCTAGACCTGTCAGGTTTTTCTGACTTTATTCATCTATGGAGGCATTTTGATTAAACCTGACAGGTCATTAACCGGCAGCATTCATTTCTCTCTATCTCACTCGAATTAAATATGGACGGATAAGCTATACGTCCTACATTTGCGATAATTCGCTGCCCTGGTTTATAGAACTTCCAATTCAACATGTTAGAAACACCGAATCATGGTCAACCCGTGAAGACAGGGATCCAATTTGTGCCAAACGAATTAAAAATTTGGCTCCATAGATGATAAGTTCAAAGTTTAGCCGGAAAAATACCTTTCTCTTAAACCAACAACATTTACATAATTTAGATTGGCCCGCCTTTATTTCGAGGAAATTAATGCGGTTATTTCGGCAGCTAAAATTATAATCAGAACAGGTACTATGAAAAAATATATACCATTATTGGTGCTGTTTTTTGTGGGAATGAGCTTTGCCGGATTGCAGGCTCAAACTACCCCCGCACATGCACTTACCAATGTTACTATTCATAATGCCGATGGATCCACTACCGAATCCGCCACCATTGTTTGGCGAAACGGAGTGATCGAGGCCATCGGAACCAACGCGAATATTCCTTTTGATGCCTACGAGATGGATGGTGGAGACAGTCTTCACGTATATCCCGGCTTCATCGACGGACTTGCGATCTGGGGAAGTCCCGATTTGCCCAGATCTCAGGATCTGCCTCGTTTGGAAGAACCCGGAAACCCACCATACGACCGTGCCGGCATTCAACCCGAACGCAAACCATCGGAGATACTGAAAGAGGACAAAGCTTTTGAAGCTGCTATGAAGGCCGGGTTCACAACCGCAGGACTGTATCCGAATGGGTATATGCTTCCTGGACAAGTAGAAGCTTTTTATCTGTCAAATGAAAGCGAAGACGTTGAACTGCTGAAAGAAAGTTTTGGCCTTGCCGGTTCCTTTGATGAAGCCCCCGGTGGATGGGGAAGTGGTGCGTATCCATCAACCATGATGGGCGTGATGGCGCAATTCAGACAGGTGATGTTTGATGCCACGGCACTTCAGCAGCATATGAAGTATTACGCTCAAAACCCTGAAATGCCGGCTCCTGACAGAGATCAGGTGCTTGAAGCGCTGTTTCCTTTGGTGAATCAGGAGAAGCCGCTGTATTTCGAAGTGGATCAAAAAGAGCACATTGAACGATTGTTCAAGCTTCAGGATGAGTTTGGTTTTGATGCTGTGATCGTATCTGGCCGTGAGGCTTATGCCAAAGCGGATGAGCTGAAAAAACGTAACATCCCGGTTCTGGCAAATATCGATTTTACCGATATTCCGGAATGGTATAAAAAGCAGAAGGAAGCGGAAGAATCTGATAAAAAAGAAGAAGACGCACCTGAAGAAGAGATCAGCGATGAAGAACAAAATTATCGCGAGAAACAGCTGGAAGCCTGGAAAGCGGAAGTCACCAACATCAAAAAGCTGATGGATGCCAACGTGTCTGTCGGATATGCTTCTGCGGGCATGGAACTGAAAGATCTTTCCGGTAAGCTGGAAATTCTGCTGGATGAAGGCGGACTTTCAGAATCGGATGTGGTGAAGCTGATGACGGTTAACACTGCAAATATTCTCGGGATCAATAAAACACATGGTTCTCTGGAAAAAGGCAAGAATGCAAGCTTCTCAGTATTCAACAAAGTTATGTCGGAAGAGAAAGCCAAAGTACTTCACAGTATTTCAAACGGAACTATTCATGAATTTGAGGGAAAATAAAATGAAGAAATTGATCACATTATTTATTCTTGTTGCCTTTGGATTCACAGTTCAAGCACAGGAAAAAGGCTCTGTTCTGATCCAAAATGCAACGGTAATTACTGTCACGAATGGTGACCTTGAGGATACAGATGTTCTGATCCGAGATGGCATCATCGAAGAAATAGGAAAAGACCTGCGCGCCCCGCGTGGCGTTGAAACAGTGGATGCTTCCGGAAAATTTGTTATGCCCGGGATCATTGATGCACATTCTCACCTGAACGGTGTGGATATCAACGAGGCCCGAAACCCGGTTACTGCTGAAGTGACTATGGAAGAATCGGTGGATCCCAACGAAGTGGGAATCTATCATGCACTGGCGGGAGGAGCAACTACCATCCACCTGATGCACGGTTCTGCCAACGTAATTGGCGGTCAGGGCGAAACGCTGAAACTGCGATACGGAGTTTCACAGGAAGAGATGAAGTTTGAAGATGCTTCGCGTACTATTAAATTTGCTCTTGGGGAAAATCCAACCCGTGTACACGGACAAGGAAACGGTGTTCAGCCCCGAACACGAATGGGTGTTGAACAGGTTGTTCGCGGTCATTTTGATGAAGCGCTGGATTACAAACGTAAACGTGAAGCATATCTGGAAGCGAAAGCAGAATTCGACCGCAGAGGACGGGGAACACCTCCGGTTCCTGTGGCAAAAAACCTTCGGTATGAAGTGTTGAATGACATCATTGAAGGAGAGATCCTGGTGCACTGTCACTCGTATCGTGCTGATGAGATCCTGATGCTCATGCGTGTGTTTAATGATTACGGTGTTGAGAACTACACCTTTCAGCATGCCAATGAAGCGTTCAAAGTAGCCCCTGAATTAGCTAAAAATGGAGCACATACGTCCGTATTTTCGGATTGGTGGGCTTATAAGTTCGAAGTGTACTACTCAACCGCTTACAACGCTTCCATTCTAAATGCCAATGGGGTGGTCAACTCTATCAACAGTGATAACGATCAGTTGCTGAGAACACTTAATCACGAAGCGGCTAAAGTGGTTCGGTATGGAAATACATCGGTAAACGATGCACTAAAGATGATCACACTTCACCCCGCAATTCAGTTGGGCATTGATGATCGTGTGGGCAGCATTGAAGAAGGCAAAGATGGCGATGTAGTGATCTGGAGCGGACATCCGTTCGATATCTACAGCAAAGCCGAGATGACCTTCGTCGATGGGACCAAATACTTTGACCTTGCAAACGATGCCGACGACATGCGGATCCACATCAACCCGGGAACGGAATTTGAGGACGGATCTAATTTCCGACGCATTGTTGATAATCGAGAGGAAGACGCCTGCCTGCAGGATACTTTTATTCTTTTAGGCGAGCAATCAGCCCATAACCATAACTAAACAGGAGACAGAATCATGAAGAAACTGAATATTTTTGTTGTCATAGCTGCGCTGCTGTTTGGGTTGAATGCCACGACAGAAGCACAGATCACAGAGAAACCCGAATTTGGTAAGTTTGCCATTACGGGAGCTACCATCCATACCGTAACCAACGGTACTATTGAAGGTGGAGTCATCTTGATTGATGGAAACGAGATCGAGTATGTTGGGAACAACGCAAAGATCACCAACGAATATACCCGCATCGATGCATCCGGTAAACATGTATATCCGGGATTTATTGATGGCTGGACTTCGCTTGGAATCGTCGAGATATCCGCAGTTGCTGTAACGGTTGATAATGCTGAATTAGGCGATTTCAATCCGCATATGTATGCATTTACTGCCTTTAACCCACATAGTGCATCCGTGCCTGTCACCCGAGTTAGTGGAGTGACCACGGTTCTCTCTGCTCCAAGTTCCGGCATCATTGCCGGCAAAGCAGCGGTTATGGATCTGTGGGGATATTCTCCGGATTCCATGTCCGTTAAGAAAAGCGGGGCACTGGTCATGGAGCTTCCATCTTCTACCGGCGGAGGCTGGTGGGATGACCGCAGCGAGAAAGAGATCAAAGAAGAGTATCAGCAAGAGATCGATGAGATCAATGAATTCTTTGAAAAAGCTCGATTCTACGATCGTATGGTAAAAGCTTACGAAGCAGATCCTTCCGGGAAAACCAAGCCCGACTTCGATCCAAGGATGGAAGCAATGCGCGAAGTGTTAGCTGGTGAAGTACCCATAGCCATTGAAGTCAGCCGCGAGCAGGAGATCTTGGATGCCATCGAATGGACTAAATCTCACGAAGGCATGGAGTTCTTCCTGGTTGGAGCCGAGGAAGGTTGGCGCGTAGCTGAGGAAATTGCAGAAGCAGGTCTTCCGGTGCTTACAACCACACTTTACACCCCAAGCCGCGATTACGACAACTATCAGCGTCCGTACCAAAATCCGGGTTTGATGGCTGAAGCAGGCGTAAAGGTTGCTATTGTTTCTGACGATACCGAGAACTCCCGCAACGCTCCATTTGAAGCCGGTTATGCCGCTGCATATGGACTGGGACAGGAAGAGGCTATCAAGGCTCTGACCATCAATCCTGCCGAGATCTTTGGTGTGGATGATAAGATCGGATCGCTGGAAGCGGGCAAACAGGCCAATTTATTCATCTCCGATGGAAATCCGCTTCAACCGATGACGAAGATCGAACAAGTGTTCATCAAGGGATATAAGATCCCTATGGACAGTCGTCACATTCAGCTCTATGAGGAGTTTTTGGATAGAGACGCTGTTAACAAGTAAGTGATATTTTTTTAGGATCTGATCCTTTAGAATGAACATTCAAACCCCGGACATTAACTTGTTCGGGGTTTTTTGTTGGCTTGAACTTTGGACGAGGATGTTCTGATATAAGAGGCTGATATGGCAGGGAGCCATGATCCACGCAACATACTGCACCTACGGCGCAGGCCGGTAATGAGCTCTTTTTTGTACAAACATATTGCTCCTATGGAGCAGGTTAGGTTTTATGTACGTGCCCCAGTCGGGGCACCATGTTTGAAAATTGAGAACTACGGCTAATTGCTTGTTCTTGGAAAATAGTTATCATTGAGCTTAATGAACTCATGGTTTAACGACCACAGTAACACCTAAATAAACGTGTACTTGAACGATCATCCTTCAGATAGAAAAGAGATCATAGCCCGGCTACGGAATACTCAGCTTTTCAGAGATCTGGCGCCTGCTGTTCTGAGAAAGATGGCTGAAGTATCAATGCCGGTTCACTTTTCTCCCGGAGAGATAATCGTGCAAGAAGGCGAGCAAGGGGATGCTCTCTACATTCTTGCCTATGGCTTGCTCCGGGTAACCCGTAAAACGGACAGAGGATCAATGAATCTCGGAATGATCCACAAAGGGGGCTTTTTCGGGGAGTTTGCCCTGATGGAATCCGTAAAGCGAACGGCAACTGTGAAGGCAGTGAGTCCCTCCATGCTTTTCAAGATCTCAAGAAGTGATCTGATTTCTTTTTTTAAGAGAAACCCAGCAGTTGAGGATGAGATCATGGAAGTGCTTGACAGAAGAAAGGCTGAAGGCGGCGAACCTATACCTCCGGCAATTTCAGTCATAAAAGAGATGATCGCCGATTTTTTACATCACCCCAAAAAAGAGATTGTAGAGCTTTTGAGCAGGGAGGTAGAATGGGTCTGGTGTCCACGGGGAGAGTATCTGCTCAGAGAAAAAGAGGAAGGGGATGCGTTTTACATCGTTATAGACGGACAGCTTCGGGTCACCAAGGCAAGAAATGGTGAAGAGGCTTTTATAGGCCTCATATCGGATGGACAAATGATCGGCGAGATGACCGTATTTTCCGGTGGAACGAATACTGCAAATGTACAAGCGGTGGGATCCAGCAAGTTGCTCAAATTCAGAAATCCGGACATCCGGGAATTAGTGGATCGGCATCAGGTGCTGAAAAAGGAATTTCGGGATCTGATGGAACGACGGGTATCTCAGGGGGAGCGACTGATTCGCAAAATAGCCGAGGATGAACAAGATGAGGGTTCTCTGACACTCGCTTATTGTGAAGAAGTGCTGAGAACAGAAGATCTGATCTCCAGAAATTATAAGATCACAGATGGCTATTACCGGCTGGCGCTGGACCTCGCAAATGTACTTGGAGAGAAAGATGTGAACTGGCCCGCATTTGGGGCACACGCTTCCAATTCAGCTGGCTTTACCATCCGCAAAGAAGAGCTGCGGGGAATGCAAGAGGGGCATTGGTTCCTTAAATTTGGAGGGCTGAAATGGGCTCCCGAGAAATTGATCCGATTCATGGAAGATGTTGTAGAATGGGTCAGTGATTCTATATCGGATGGCAATCTGAGGATCTTTGGGGATATGGCTCCGGTTATCGTCCGGTTTATAGAGTTCATGCGAACCGATGATGCGACCGACAGATCCAAGATGTACGACTTCCTGGAAACCCTGAAACCGGGAAAAAGTGAAGAAGACGGACAAGATCTGCTGGGGCTAGCTTTATTGGCCTGGTATGATGCCTCACAAGAAGAAGATCCCAAACGTAAGAGTGAACTGATGCTTCTTGGAAATGCTCGTATGGGCTTACACGAGCAAATACGCATTCAACCCGATCTGGAGCAAGCGCTGGGGGCTCCGCTCAAAAATCATGTGGGGGATGAATTGAGCAGGTCGATGAGGAGTTACACGAAATTCTTCCCGCCGATATTGCAAAAACGATTGAACCATACGGCATCACGGGTTGAAAAAAGCCTCAAAGAACAGGTATCTGCGTTGGTGCGAAAGATAATCACCAAAGAGATGATGAGCTTACACATACCGGGCAAAAAGCTCATGCTTGGAGACGATGTGCCTGTTTTAGATGATCGTAATTTTTATCCTGACACCCTTCAATATCTGGAAGAACCTGCTTTGACCGAATTATTTGAAACTTATACCAAAAACCGGCATTCGGTTGAAGGCAGTGGTGCCGGAGACTGGGTAAACCTTGGTGACCGTATGAATTTCATTTTACATCTCTTTCGGAGTCACCAGCAGAATTATTTGTTGTATCAGGATCCTTTACCGGAAGATAGGTAGGGCAGTTTTAAAAGATCAGATTTTGAAGGATTTCAAGTTATTGCATTCTAACCCTGTCCATCTTGGAATTTTTGCAAAAGTCCGGTGTTATATGTTGGTGCTTAGTAGCTGAATAAGAACTCTATTTTAAACCTTCAAAACGCTGAATCCTTCAAATCTGTTAAAGACTATTAACTCAATTAATTCAAAAGAAATAGCAAAGTTATGAGCAATCAATTAATGACGCTTTCGAAGTCTCAGCTTGAAACCCTCATTTCAAAAAGTGTGAGCGAATACCTTGATGAAGATGTGGAATGCAATGTGCGTCACACCGATATCCCCAACATCGATGATGTAGACAAGGTCGGACTTGACAACAAACGAACCATGACCTTCAAAGCTGATCTATCATACATGGAAACAGACCGGGTGTAAGCAGGACATAAATCAATTAAGTCAGCGACTATCTGTCCAATCCGTTTTATCCGTGTTCCATTTTGTCGTTGCTAAGATCCATCTTCATAATGGAATCCTGCAGATACTGCCCCTTTAAAGTAGTTTTAAGAACTGCATAAATATGTGTTGCCTCATTCAAACTTGTTTCTATTTTATAAGCAAGTGATAAATAATCGGAGGACAACATGCTTAGGGGACTACTATTTTTATCAATTCAATTGCTATTAATTTCGGGGGCTCAGGCCCAATTGCAGACCGTAGAATTTGATGCGGAGGTCGTAGATCACATTTTGGTTGATGCTGAACTAAGTTCAACTATTGATAGTCAGCAAAGAACTCACATTGCCTGGATTTCTCATCAGGAAAATTCGGATGAATCAATTGAACGCAGATTGATGTACTCAGTAGTAGATGGGGAAAATGTTACTAACAAAGAAGTATTTTATTATGGCCTTGATGCAGACTTAATGGCCCCAAGTATTATTCTTGATGATAATGAAAGACCTCATATTGTTTTTTCAGTACAGAGGGATCAAAATTATAATGTATCAAACCCCGGTAATAGTGCGGTGTATTACGCTGGAGATTCGGATGGAAATGGCTCATTTGAGGTTTCTCAGGTATCTGAAAATGAAGATGATCCATCTCAGTATTCTTCAGATAATATATATGATGCAACATCATCTGCTTCTATGCGGCCACAAATAACTCTTGAAGGTTCAAATATTCTTATTGGGTACAGTGCAAATTCGAACTCCGAAACCAATTATGATGATTACTATATATTTGCACGAAAGTCAGGCTCGGGCTGGGATCTGACGCAAGAATATATATTGGATGATCTCCCGGATTTTGGTCCGGCTGGTGGCAGTGGAATGAACTTTCCTTCTAGAATGAATAGTAACTATGTACATGGGTGGGGAGATGACGATCCATTTTATCTTACTAATAATGGAAGTGCATGGGAGGTTCATAAAGTAGATGGATTTGAAGGCGTGGGTACAGCGAATAGAAATATGACTTTTGAAACAGCCACAGATGATAAAGTTCATCTTAGTTGGCATTCCGATGCCAATGATATAGATCAATTGGTTCATGCTATCATTAATGGCACTGAGGTTGAGGAAATAAGAAGTTACGATTTTGATGAAGGTCTGGGAGGACATCATCAATACACGGCGGTAGACGTGACTACTGGGAGGCTTGTAGGCTGGGTATTTCATACTTTTTCCTCAACCACTTCATTTATTTATGAGGATACAGAAGGGACCTTTCAGGAAATTGAATTTGATAATATCGGCGGCAGTTACGGAAAAAAGGCCTTGCATTATCACAATGGGTTTGTTTCTATGGTTACAGCAAGTGAATCTGATGCGAAGATTTATATCACTCATGGAACAGTTACAGATGCTGAGGGAGGAGGAGACGGTTCATTGTCAACAGGGCCGGTCGAATATCCCATCGACAATTTGTGTAGTCCCGTTAGTTTTACAGGCGGAATAGATGATGAATACGGTTCTGAGGGAGAGCTGAATGTTGAATGCACCTATCAAAACGGAGATCTGAAAGTGGAATCTCTGACTTTACTGTATGAAATGAGTGCTTTTTTTGGTGAGCCGATCCGATCTGCAGCTTTTAAATGGGAAGGAGAAGGATCCATATCGGATGTGTTTTGGGGCGCTGCGGTGGTCAACGAAGATGAGGAGCAATACCTGATCGGTGGAAAACCGGTGTATGTCAGCTGGGAGGAAGGCTCGTTTGCAGGGCCGGGTGAAGGCTATGGTTTTGATGTGTCAGGCAGTCCAAACTGGGATGGCGTCTTCGCTTTTTATGATCAGGATTCTATGGATTTTGTAGAGTATGTATCCCCGGAACTGGCCAAAGCTATCTATACGGAAGATTATATGCTAAAAGACCTGTTCATAATTGAGATCAACGGTGAGCCGGTTGATTCCTCATCAACAGGTAACGGAGGCGGTGATTCTGAACCGGTTGTAACGGACTTCACCGCAAATCCCATCGTAATTTCAGTAGGGGAAGAAATTTCATTTACGGATCAGTCAGAGGGCGAACCGGCAAGCTGGAGCTGGACCTTTGAAGGTGGAGATCCGGAATTCTCGAATGGCCAGAATCCTGTGATATCGTATGAAGAGCCAGGAACGTACGACGTACAACTGATCACGAGTAATGAAACCGATGCCGATACGCTGTTAAAAGAAGACTACATTACAGTTAACAGCGAAAGTGATCCAGATGATTCAGGTCCCGTAACGTATTTCGAAGAGCATTTCGATTATAATACGCTGGATAACTCCAGATGGGGCGTTAGCGATTCCACCGGATGGGGTTTGGGGAACCCAGCTACTTCATTTAGCACGATTGACCCGGAGAACCAAAACTCTGCATTTGTTCAGTCAGATTTGGGAGAATCCATGTACATGCAGTCCGATTACTTTATGATCCCCGATTCCAATGCGGTATTCCAGTTTTGGGCGTATATAGATGATGCGGATAATTTTTCATCAGAGTCATCTCATTTTGGGATCTACCTTGGCAGTGGGGGCAGTGCGTCTTCTTTCTGGAGTTATTTTGGTGATAATTCGCTGGAGGATGGCTGGAATAAGGTATCTGTTGGGCTTGATGAAGAAGAATTTATCTCAGAATATCTTGGTAATGAAGGCTTCATCATGCTTTCTTATTATGGTACAAATAATGCGGTGGTAGCCATTGACAGCATCAAAATATATACGCAGGGCTCTTCAGAAGAAGTAGACACAAACACCGAAGAAAGGCCGGATGAGATCACAGAATTCAGTTTGAAACAGAACTATCCTAATCCATTCAACCCTTCTACAATAATACCTTATGACATCCTCAAGGCAACCAAAGTCCGCTTAGAGGTCTACGACATGTTAGGCAGAAAGATCGCCACCCTGGTTGATGGGAAAAAAGCACCTGGGACCTACCGGGTTACTTTTGATGCTTCCGAGCTGACCTCAGGTATGTATATCTACCATTTGAAGACAGAAAGCTTCCAGCAAACCAAAAGAATGATCTTGGTGAAATAAGATTGCAGGTAATCTTATTTCAACGCACGGATGTTTGGCTCGGGAAGGGGTTACACAGCCTGAGCTACATAACTTGGATATAGAGGCTCCGCTTCAAACTAAAATGAATGCACCCTACTTGCGACTCTGGAGAGTCGCGTTACGTGTACACTTGTTCTGCAATGGGACAACCGAAAAATAAAAAAGCCTTGCAAATCATTGATTTACAAGGCTTTTAGTACCAAAGGAGGGACTCGAACCTGCCTTTGCCGGCAGGCAGGCCCGAACTCCCGAAGGAACGCGATTTTGTCTAATCTTCTAATGACTTGAGAAATTCTTTACCAGACCCGGATTTCAAATACTTTTCTTTATTCCTAGCCTCTTTTCTGGTTTGGAAAGTTTCTGAGTAAATGAGATGAAAAGGCGCATAAGGCTTAGTGGTTTTTTCATAGCCCTTTGGATGATAGCTAACTCTCTGCTCAAGATTACTTGTTAATCCGACGTAGATATAATTGCGATCAATACTAGATATGGCATACACATAAAACATACTTGAATAAAAAAAGCCTTACAGAAATCTGCAAGGCTTTTAGTACCAAAGGAGGGACTCGAACCCTCACTTCCGAAGAAACGCGATTTTGAGTAGTGTTCAAAACGTATGTATAAGTGCTTTAAAGGCATGTTATTGAAACTCATGTACCCAGATTTGTACCCACCTTTTGGGAATATTTGGGAATATTTCTGTTCCTTAGTCAATAGATTTTTACTGGCGCTGACCGTCCAAAGTTTTAACAGACAAACATAGTATTTCTTGTCCTTTTTTAATGCTTGCCAATATTTTTTTGTACCCACTTGTGTACCCACCTTTTTGGAAAATGTGGGAAATTTGCCGTATCTATGAAAAAAAATAGCTCTCACTGCAAAAAAATCGTACATAAAAAAAAGCCCAAAAACGCTGTTACAGCGCTTATTAGGCTTGATTTTGTGTTAGTACCAAAGGAGGGACTCGAACCCTCACTTCCGAAGAAACGCGATTTTGAGTCGCGCGCGTCTACCAATTCCGCCACTTTGGCTAATTCCTTAAGTGTCTATAATTAAGCAGTTTAAAGTAGTAATTGTAAAAATGAACTACTACATAAAACGTACTAATTATGGCCAATTTCGCCCCAAGTTTAGTAACACTTTGGTGACAAAACGAAATAAAGTTACTTTCCAGTATTGTTAAAGAACTTCTCTTTTCAGAGAGAACCAAATATAAGGCTTTAGGAATTACTTCTACAAAGTTCTTTCCAGTTATTTTGCTTTTATTATAGCTAACTAATGAATTGTAAATAAAAAAATGGCTCCTAAAAAAAAGGATCAGATACACAATATTGATCAGAAAAGGTTATCTCTATTTGTTCGGTATCTAGAGAAACATAGTGCAACTATAGAACTTAAAAAAGAGGGAGGAGCTAAATTCGTTTACACATCTAATCAAAATGATGGTAACCCTTCTATTCGTAGCCTTCTTTCTGAGGATCCAATGAACCTTTCAGAAAATGAGATTAAAGAAATTTTTCTAGACTGGCCACTACGAAAAAAACATTCTTATAAGGACCGGATAGTAGAAGATTTAAAAATTATTGAAGGAATTACTTTTTATTTGGCTGGAGATGGAAGAGTGGATGATGGAAAAAACTCGTTAAAATTGGATAATCCTTTTGGGATTAGAGATGCTGAATCAGCTTTAGCACAATTAAATTTTGGAAATAAGAATAAAGCTAACTCATCTGATTTGGATAATTGCGTTATTAGAGGTTCATGTTATATTGGTAATTTTTTGAATAGGTATCCAGAATATATGCTGAATACTATAAATGAATATATACATGAATATAAATACAATTTATCTGATTTTTATGCTGCCAAAACTATTGATTTCAATTATCTCAATTGGAATTTTAAACATGTAAAAGATCTAGGAAAGCTCCCTTTACTGTTATTCTCATTTCCGTTTTATGATAAGTTCTTTAATAGTGGTAAGAGCCTATTATCAGGTATTATACGAACAGAGAGATATGACAGCTTCTATGAAAACGATAGACTTATACAATTTCCAAAAATATTGGATGACTTTTTTAGTACAGCTATTAATTTATATGAAGATTTTAAAGTCAATGAAAAAAGCAATGCATATCTCATTCCATACTATAAAGATTTCAGCGTAACTGAGTACATGGAGTACAGTGAAGATTTCAAAAGCTTTAAAAATACTTTGGGTAATGGTGAAAAAATAATCAAGGGTGTTGATTTAAAAGAAAAATGGGCTTTTAAAAACCGATATGAAATTTTAGAATTTTTCAAGGACTATAATTTTGGAATTGAGTCTAGGGATCCAATTATTCACGCTCTTCTAATCTTTACTTACCTAGAACACATTGCTTTTAAAGCTTTGGTTGAAGATTCAATAAATTATCTTATAAATGAAACAAGATTTATTATTTCTGGGTCTAAAAATTTAGGGGATATAGATTATCAAGAAGACTCTATTGATTTAGAAGATGTAAGTAAAACATTATCAGGGTATTTATTTAAAAGTGGCTTAAAAAAGACATTAAAAATTAATGACTTAAATATTTTGCAGGATAAAGTTTATAGGTATTCTAATAAATCGGGAGTAAAAGGTAAATTGGAACCTGAAGAGATCAAGTCAATTATCGAGATTACTCTAAAGAATTACTATCAGAGGAGAATATTAGAAGATAATTTTATTAACAGTAAAAGAATCGAAAATGCTCTAACTAACAAATAGGAATTAAAATAATTTTAATTCCTACAACCGGAAATCCTGACACCCAGACTTTAATTGTGAGCAACGCAGTAGTTGTGCTCATCAACCGCAATTAAATTCTGAATTATGGATATCAAACACTATCTCACAACCGGCGAAGCGGCCGAATATCTTACCCAACAGCTTGAGCAAAAAGTAAAATATTACGACCTGGATAATCTCATTCGTTCCGGGGCAATTGAATCTCCGGATAAAATAGGAGGTAGACGAGTTTGGTCTCATGAGAAATTAAAAGAGGCTGCTAAGGCCTTGCGTATACGTCGAGCTAAACGCCCCGTACTCACAGACCAACGGTCTTTAATAGAACAAGACTAATCACCTCAAATTTTAAATTTACATGACAATGGATGATTCAATAAATTATATATCAATTGATCCCGATAAGTTGGTACACTTTTTTGTTACGCAAAAAATGCGCCATCTGCAGGGTAGCGAATTCAAGTTATTACTATTAATCTATCAATTAACATATGGTAGGTGCTTGCAAGAAGCTCAAATTTCTTTAAAGGAATTTGTCCAGTATTCAGGCCTAGCAAAAAATACGGTCATACGAGGTCTCGACTCACTAACTGAGCTGGATTATATTATTAAATATACCCATACAAAAGTGTTTACTTATGCTTTAAACACAATGTTCTTTCATAGATCTGAAGGTTCAGAAATGGCCGTTCAAAAATGTCACATAGCATTTAAACATACTCCTAAACAGGAATTTGAGGATATTCTTTTTACTTAATTTTAACCATATGGGATGGTTTTCAAATACGGCAGTAATTCAGAAATGCTCTTTAATGGTTATTAAAGAGCATTTCTGTTTCTATATATTCCAATAAAACACTCACCTATACAAATCTATCATAAAGGGACCATTTAAGTTCAAAAAAAGAACAGTGGTAAAGTATTGGAAGGTCAATAATGTTACTCAGTTTTGTAATATGAGCTGAATGAAGCACTTCTTAATAATTAATAACACTAATTCGGATATCCTGAATTAGGAAAGTATCTAAAGTAATTTTGTCGGACCCAGCACCCACAGGTAATTTTTAATAGCATCAAAGAATCAGACCATCATTACATCTCTTCAATATTAAAATGGAAGTCTTATTTCTTTTCAAGTTTTCTCCAGCATAATAACCTGGAAGTGGCTCATTTTTGGATCTTACCATTGGATATGATGATTTGAGGCTCTTAGAAGCAATATTTGTTACAAGGCAAATTATTTTAACTTCAACAGAATACTATCTAATGTCTTTCATGTCTTGACCTTCCAGAAAAAGAGGTAACACTACGTTAGTAAACTAAATAGATTCATGCCTTAACACAGTTTAGATTTGTGTAAGCTGGATGTTCAGTAAATTGATAGGAACATACCTATAAGTTAAAATTTTAACCTAAATAATTTAAGAGGCTATTTCGGTTTTTAGAAATGACCATAATAAATGTTTCAATGTTTCAAAGTCGAATATTCAATCTTTAAGCACCATTAAACACCTATATTTATGAAACATTTTTTGAAACATTTATGAAACAGTATGAAACATTTTACCCAAAAACGGTAACATTCATGTTTCATAAATGTTTCAAATTGAAATTCAATTAATATATTGATAATAAACAATTTAAGTAATTACCTAAAAACCTATGAAACATCATGAAACATTCAAATGTTTCAAAGAAATCCTTCTTTAAAGCCTGCAAAGCCCTAAATCAGGCCCTAAATCACCAATGAAACATTTTTCAGCAGGTAGTCCGAATTTTGCGAAAATTGAGATAATGCAAAATTATTATTTAGGCTAAATATGTGATAAACCTAAAAAAATTAAATTGTCAAAATTTAAAAAAGCGTTGGTATAATGATGATCGGTATACATCAATTTCAATTTTCAGTATCAGTATTTTTATTGCTAGTGTCGGCTTTACTTATCGAAATAGACAGGGTTGAGTACTTCTGGTAAGTAGAGATTTGATGTTGTTCTAATTCTTTTGCTTTCTCTTCCTTAAGATGCTCAAATCAATATAGTTTAACCGAATGAGGAGGATTAATCGATATTACTTTCAAATTGGCGGCACCCCAATTCGCTCCATATACTCAAAGTAATCCAAATAAGGAAAATCTTTAGTTCCATCGCGCTGTAACTCCAAGGTCTTTTGTTCTATATCATGAAGTATCTGAGTACCCTCCCAAACAGCTGGTTTATCTATCCACTCTACATGAAAATCTCCAAAGCCTGAACCGTACCAATAAATAACCCGAGGTTCTTCCAGATGTACCATTCCCAGCTGCAGATAACGTTCAATATGGGCAAACTTTTCTTTTTCAGGCATGGATTATAAATCTCGGTAAGAAATCATACTTTCAGGTTGTAGTTACTAAATGGAAAGAAAAGAAGAAAGCTATGTGTGGAAGATACGTCCTATACGAAGAACTCGATGAAATCAATCATTTCCTGAACTCCATAGACAGTGGAAAGTTTCAGGCTGATGGGAACGGTAGATATCGACCCAACTACAATGTAGCTCCTACCAGTATCATGCCAGTTGCATTCACCAATGAAGAGGGGGGAAGAATACTGATGCCAATGCATTGGGGCTTCATGGGATGGAAACCGGAAGAGGGAGATCGTCCTTTTCTGCCCATCAATACACGTGATGATAAGGTCACCAAAAGCCGCATGTGGAAAGGCCCATTTCAGCATAAGCGATGTATTGTTCCGGCCAACGGTTTCTATGAGTGGACTGGAAGTAAAGGAAATAAAACTCCGCACTTTATCTACCCAACACAAGGAAAGCTTATAGGCTTTGCCGGGATCTACAACGATCTTGCCTCAGAGGACAAAGAGGCGGACTTCTCTTATTCGATTATTACAACCGATCCCAACAAAGTGATGGAGAATATCCACGATCGCATGCCAGTGATCTTGCACCCGGAAGAGTTTGATGACTGGCTGAATCCTGAAAACGATGATCCCAACTATCTGAAGGAGTTCTTACAACCTTATCCGAATGATGGGATTGATGAGCATATTGTATCGAAGGCTGTAGGGAAGGTGCAAAACAATGGGCCGGGGCTTATTGAGAAAGCGGATCTTTTTGGATAGGGTATAGATAAATTCTGATCGGTTTTTAAGTATAAAATATCATATAAGTTAAAGTCATTTATCTAGAGAGCAGATAAGTAGTCTTGTTATTAATGAAAGTTCAATAGTACATTAGGATGTGTAAGATGTTACATCTTCTGTCAATATATGTATCTTATGAGCAGGGCATTTTTTCTCGCCTACCATACTTTGGATTTTCGGACTAGATTTCACTAATCGCGCTACCTGAACGGCATGTGGACTGGATTGTCATCGGGGCTTTAGCTACATTTTCAGCCAACCGCTTAAGTGCTAACCCTTTAAGCAGTAATAATTAATGACAACTCAATATTATTCGACGCACATCTTACGCGCAAAGTTTTGAATCCACAATAACTAATTCAAATATCAAAAATAGGCATGTTTCAATTCCTACTTAAATATTCAAAAATTTTTAAAAATATACTTATTAAATACGTATGGCCTTGGTTTTTAGAGCATATTTGGCCTGAAATCAAAGAGCGTATATCTGAACTTTTTATTTACCTAACTGGTGAAATATTCGCCCGATTTAAAGAGTGGATGAATAAAAGGAATAATGAAACTGAAGATACTTTTTCTTCAAAAGCTTCAGAAGCTGAACAAAAAGCATCAGAAGCTACTGATCAAGCTGAGATCGAAAAGCAAAAAGCTATAGCTCAGGTATGGAGAGAAGCAATGGAAATGTTAAGGAGACAAAACGAAAAGTTAGAAAAAGAGTTAGAGGAAATGCGAGAAGAATCTCTAAATGAGGCTAAAAAAACAGCTTCTGACATTACACTAGATTTAACAGATAATGAAGATGACAAAAAATTAACCTTAAAAATTGATGACTCAGAAAAACCAATCACCTTACCTGAACCTACTGAAAAAGATCAGTGAGTCTAACCAGGTATTGAGTGAGGCACGTTTAGTAGGTGGTTACCGACTTCTTCTTGGTCTTTTCTAAAAACAAGTTAAATGTCATTTTACACAGCCCTTATTTAGAACGTCATTGAAATTTTTAACCAAAATAATTTGAAGATGACTCAAACTGTCACCTTCTGTAGTTAAGTTGAGCTCACTTCAAATAAAAGTGAATACCCATGATAGAAATTATCAACAATATGCTCACTGAAATGGAAATAGGATTTCATGTTGAAAAAGAGGGAAATATAGAGTCTGTAATTTTCACAGTTATATTGGAGAATGGTACAGTTCGTGGTTTGATATCAGCAAATAATGAAGAACAGCAGATTTTGATTCACATTGAACATCCGACTACTATACCGGAGCATAAGCGTCAAATAATTTGTGAACTGATTGCCCGAATTAACTACAATGATCTTTTTGGTGGATTTATCATAAATATGGAGGATGGGTACCTGGCTTATCAATGTGGTTTTCTATTTGATGAGAATTCAGACACTCATATTTCATTTCTAAATCGGCACTTTAAGGTATCTTATAATAGGTTAGATTACTATTTGCCTGTAATACTTGAAGTTGCATTTGGTGGCAAAGAGCCCGCTCAAGTGTTAGACGAGCTGGAACATCAAGTTGATCCGAGATTAAATTAAAACCATTCCTAATCTCAAACTTGCTTAACACACTTTTCCTTAAAAAAAGGATCAAATCTGATTACAAATTATCATCAAGAAGGTTCTTAACGCACAAAAAAGAACTCCTCATCCACTTCCTGCATAAACCGCCAGTCAAGTTCGTCTAAGATATAGATCAGGTGAAAGAACCGGTCGTTATCTGCTTTGATCACATAGTTAAGCTCTTTGGTGATCATGGTGTTCTCCAGATGACGGGTTGGAATAGCCGTGACCTGGTAAGGGGTTTTACTTCTCAGAAAACGGTACGGCTGCATCCTGTGGATCAAAGGCTTTTCTGTTCCATCATACCGACGTTTGGCCAGCTCTTCCGGGAGTAGCTCGAATCGGTACGGAATGATCCGATGCGCCCTAGACGGTTTATGTTTATGCCGCTCGACCAAAGCCAGCACCCGATCAATGGCTTTATCCTCATAGCCGGTGGCCTTTTCCAGGGACCAAATCAGTTCCTGTTCATTAAACACCAAATTGATCAGCTCTCCACTTTTAGTTTCCACGGTATAGAATGATCGGGTAACTCCGCCTTGACGCTTGGTATGGCATGATCGGACTTGCTGAATATCTCTTCGATACGGTTCTCTCCAGTCGGGATGAGGGACCGGCTCAAACCGTGAGAAAAATGCCAACATTTCGACTAAAGGGAATGTGTTCATGACCAAGATTTTTTTGGTCGTAATAAACTATACACATAATTTACACATATCAATATATGTGTAAGAAAAATGAGCAAAAAGAAACCCCATTCATACCAACCAGAACATGATGTCCATCGGATCACCCTATACAATACCATTTACCCTGAGCATCAACATACGTCCCGAAAGCCCCGGCTGTATCTGCACTTTGATTTTGCCTGTTTCTATGCGCAGGTGGAACAGCTTCGGAATAAGATGTACGGACTCCCGCTGATCATAGGGGGATGGCGCAAAGAAAACGGACAGGTTAAAGGCATTGTGGCCACCGCTTCCTATGAGGCTCGTAAGTTCGGAATCAAGACGGGAATGAGTGCGTACGAGGCCTGGCAGCTGTGTCCACACGTGTGCATGATGCAGGTAGACTACGACACCTACAAGGCAATCTCCGAGCAGGTACATGCTATATTCAAGGAATTTGCCCCGGTGGTAGAGCGCTACAGCATGGACGAGTACTTTATGGAAGTAGATTTCCTGTTAGATAAATCAAGAGAGGAGATCGATACTTTTGCAAAGCGGTTGCAGGATCGCATCTACCAAGTCACCCATCTGGTTGGAGCGGTAGGTATTGCCCGGTCCAAAACCTATGCCAAGCTCTGCAGCAGCTTGGACAAACCGAAAGGAAGAACATTAATTCTGAATGATGACGATGAGAGGAATCAGATATGGCCACTTGAACTCGATGAAGTATGGGGCGTGGGAAGAAGAAGACACGAACATATCCTGGCCGAGGGCTACAAGACCATAGGAGATGTTGTCCAACGAGGAAACCAGCAAACCTTTATCCGCCTGTTTGGTGCTAACTTTGGAAAGATGCTCTACCAAACCATTACCGGACAAGACCAGGGACGCGTCATGGAAGAGATCTCCGAAGATTACAAGCCTAAGCAAGGGGTGAGCTATGGCCACACCTTTTCGGAAGGTTCAACGGATCTTGATCGGATAAAAGGGGAATATGCCATTGCCGTCCAGCAGATCTGTTACCGGATGCGCGCCTATGGCATTCGCGCCAACTCCTTCTCAGGGATGTTTGGCTTCAACGAGCCCGATAAACCAGGCGTTGGCTTTCGGTTTGTCACCAAGGCCCACACCAACATCGATGACTATGTGTATCAGGCGCTCATGGACCAGATCGAAGCGGCACTACATCAAGTATGCGAGCACGGCATCGAGATCCGTAACCTATGGCTGGGCACCAGGGAGATCGACAAAACGCAGCAGTTGAATGTGTTCTTTCAGGATGATGAGGACAAGAAAGCACGAACCGAGGCCATAGATGAAATTAAAAACCGGTTTGGGCCGAAGTATATTACCAAAGCGAATACGCTACATAGGGTGGAGGGGAATACGCATTTTTTGGAGAGGAATAACAGTTCAAGTTGAAGCACAGCTTTCAGTGTTTTTCTTGTCCGACATCGACTACCATTAACCAGACATAATATTAAGGTAATGCAACCCTTGTAAAAAATTATTACACTCAAGGGACCTATAATAAATATACCTCTATAGAGTCGGTTAACCTCAACTAAATCACATCAAAAATTATGGAAGGACAAGCTACAGGCGGTATGACGCCCAGGAAATGGTACGTCAGTTTTACCCTCATTTTTTTCTCTTTAATCTTAAGTCTAAATACAGCTTTAGCCCAGAATCAAACGATTGGAGCTGGATTAGAAGGGCAAGCCCTCATTGATTATATCCAACAAAACTACACCCCTACACAGGTGTTGGGTTATGATACAGCGCGAGATACAATGTATGCTGTGATTGATAACAATAATGGTGATCTCTCAGGTGTATATACTGGATTTACCATTACGCTGGATCCATCCCAAGACCCAAGTACAGATGCCTATTACAAAGGGATCAACGCCGAACACACCTGGCCACAAAGTATGGGAGCCGGAAATGAACCAGCCAAGTCGGACATCCACCATTTGTTTCCGACCAAATCGAACGTGAACAGCGCTCGAAACAACGATCCTCTTGGGGAAATTGATGACAACCTTACCGATACCTGGTATTATCTGGATCAGTCTCAATCGACTATTCCGACGAGCAACATTGACCTGTATGCAGAGAATTACGGGAGCTCAGCTTTTGAGCCTCGCGAGCAGCACAAAGGAAATGCAGCCCGAGCCGTCTTCTATTTTTTAGCCGTCTACCAAGCGGAAGCTGACCAGAACTTTTTTGATCAACAGAAAGACGATCTATATAACTGGCACTATATCGATCCCGTAGATGCCTCTGAGCTTAACCGAAGCAGCACTATTGCAAGCTATCAAGGGAATGAGAATCCCTTTATTCTGGATACCTCCCTGGTACGCAGGGCGTTCTTCCCTGATGGAAATACAGGCGGAAGTGATACAACACCACCTGCTATCAGTTCTGTACAACCGACCAATATAGGAGCCAATTCCGCAACCATTACCTGGACCACAGACGAACTTGCCACGTCACAGGTAGACTATGGAACCACTCTCTCGTACGGATTCACTGAAATAAATTCGAATTATACGACTTCCCATTCTGTCACACTTAGCGGACTTACGGCAAACACGACCTATAATTATCAGGTGAGTAGCACCGATGGTTCAAGTAATTCCGCAAGTTCCACAAACTTCACTTTCACTACTACTGAAGAAGGAACGAGTGCCGGTTCTATTGTCTTTTCAGAGATCTTTTACGATACCCCAGGAACTGACAGCGACGAAGAGTGGATTGAACTCTACAACGGAACCTCTTCAACGGTTGACGTAGCTGGTTATACTATCACCGATAATAACGGAACTGGTTCTTCTTATACTTTCCCAACTGGAAGCAGTATTGCCCCCGGATCATATTTGACGGTAGCCACCAACGCTACAGGGTTTCAGGCCATTTACGGTTTCGATGCAGATCTCTATGGATCTATTCCGGCTCTTAACAATGGTGGGGATGCACTTATTCTGACAGATGGACAAACCAACCAAGTAGATGCCGTTGCCTGGGAAGGAGGCGCCTCTTCAGGGATTCCATCTGGATGGGGAAGCACCAGTGATCCTATTGCGTCTACTGGAGAATCGATCTATCGTTCTGCTTCAACATCGGACTCTGACAGCTATACCGATTGGGCCGTGGCGAGTGGTAACGGAGACCCGCAAACACAAGCATCCGCTCCGGTCAATCAAGACCCAACAGCTGTTGCGAATGGTCCGTATTCTGGTAACACCGGAAGCCCAATTGCCTTTAGTAGTGCGGGCTCTTCAGACAGTGACGGATCAATTGTATCTTATAGCTGGACATTCGGAGATGGGAATAGTAGTTCAGTTGCTAACCCAAGTCATACCTATGCAAGCACGGGAACCTACAGCGTTTCACTGACTGTGACCGATGACCAAGGGGCTACTGCTACTGCAACAACGAGCGCAGACGTAACCGAGCCTGTCCTTGATTACATCCTTTTCTCAGAAATCTTCTATGATACGCCAGGCACCGACAGTGATGAAGAATGGATTGAATTATATAATCCAACGGCCCAACAGGTTGATATCTCAGGCTACACTATTGTAGATAATAATGGAACCGGATCTTCTTACTCGTTCCCGACTGGAACGGTTATTGACGGTGGGTCATACTTTACCGTTGCCTCCAATCAAACCGGATTTAATGCTCTATATGCAGCAGACGCCTATCAGTATGGAGGTATTCCAGCGCTTAATAACGGTGGTGAAGCATTGCTGCTATTGGATGGATCTGGTGCTACGGTGGATCAAGTTGCCTGGGAAGGTGGCGCTTCAGCTGGAGTGCCATCTGGATGGGGAACCGGACCTGCTGCTTCAACAGGTGAAAGTTTGGTAAGAACAGCTCTTGATGCTGATAGTGATACGGATGCTGACTGGAGCGTAGCTACAAATAATGGGGATCCGGCTACTATTGAGGCTACCGATACGACCGCTCCGGTTATAAGCGCTGTGGCCTCTTCCGATGTTACAGAAACAGAAGCAACCATATCCTGGACTACGGATGAGCCAGCCAGTTCTCAGGTGAACTACGGCACAACCACCAGCTATGGTTCTTCTGCTGGTAGTGGAGGCTATGTGACTTCTCACTCCATTACACTGACGGGCCTCACGGCTGGAACCGACTATTTCTATCAGGTCGTTTCGACAGATGAAGCGGGGAATACCTCGGTAGATGAGACCTACTCCTTTACCACTGACAGTCCGCCGGCAGCCAATCTTCCAGCTGTACTTATCACCGAAGTATTCTATGATACACCCGGTAATGAATCCAAAGAAGAGTGGGTTGAGATCTATAATACCACCGGACAGGAGATAAGCCTGAATGGCTGGCAGCTGATTGATGACAATGGAAATGGACAATCATTCACCTTTTCCAACAAGCACAAGATCTCCGGTAATTCATATCTGACTCTTGCTACAGACCGCAAGGCATTCAAAGATCTATACAATAAGAATGCCGACGATTTTGTAAGTCTGCCTCCGCTAAACAATGGAGGAGATGCTTTAGTTATTAAGGATCCTTCTGGTACTACCATAGATGCCATAGCCTGGGAAGGTGGAGCAGGTAGCTTGCCATCAGGTTGGGGAAGTACCTCCGAACCGGTAGCTGGAGAAGGTAATAGCATTTATCGTTCAGATATTGGTTCAGACAGCGATACTTACACAGACTGGTCGGTATCCACCGGATTAGGTTCCCCAATGACACAGTCGGACGGAACCTTTATGGCCAAGACGGCGACTACATCCTTTGAGGAACCTATGGTAGAGCCAATGCCGGAGGAAATCACCCTTGGCAACTACCCGAACCCCTTTAACCCAAGCACACAAATTGCTTATGGGCTCCCTGAAACACAGCGGGTTACCATAGCTGTGTACAACATGCTGGGACAACAAGTGGCAACGTTGGTGGATAGCGTAGTCGAGGCTGGCAATCATGCGGTTACCTTTGACGCGTCCAACTTGTCAAGTGGGGTATATTTATATACCATACAAACTCATTCATCTATCATAACTAAGAAAATGATGTTGATGAAATAATGATCATCCTTTGATCAGTAATTGGAATAGAAAGCCCGGTTAGCGCCGGGCTTTTCTTATTTATACAAGCAATCATGTTAGTTCCCATCTAACTCATTTGGCAAACCTAAAGCCGTGGATGAGACCAAGTACCGGTTTGGCCGGCAGTATATTATGAATTCAAATACCTTAACACGGGGTGGAGGGGAAGACGCATTTTTGGAGATGAATGTTTGATTGAGGTATATCTCAGAATACACTTGATTGATTAAAAACTGCATATAAAGGCAGTTGAATAGAGGCGAAATTCTGCGTAGATATATTTTTTCAAAATAAAGCAAAGACAATGACTTTAAATTGCTCTAAAAACTCACATGCTTTCTCAGCTTCTTACATTATAAACATCGTTTTTATCTTATCCATTGTATTAGTAGCTGGATGCAATAAGGACAAGAAAAATATTACCGGGCCAGAGACTCCACCAGTTGATGAACCCGATCCGATAGTTGCTTCATTCGAAACAGAACCTGTTTTTGGCCCCGGAGAATTTGCACTCATCAACGTAGAGGGTTCTGAACTGACATCTGATGAGTATGAGGCTCAATTATCAGATAGTACAAAACTTGATCTCTACAGATATCCTGAAGATCAATCAAATCAAACATTATTTTTTGTCGTGCCACATGCTGAGGCAGGGGAGCAGCAAATTATATTCAGCATAGAGGGGCAAAAACAAGAACTCGATTTGACGATTGAAAGCTATGAGCAAATCGACAACCCTGATAAATACATTGCAAACTTCACTGACAGTCTTCTAAATGTCGTAAATGGGACCATATCTAATACAAAGAATGAAGAATTTAAAAACAACCTGATATCTGAAAGAGATAGTTTAATTGAGGCTGTAAGAAAGATAGATCAATTTGAAGATGATGAAGTGATGCTTATAGCTCGTGTGATTAAGACGAATCTACAGACAGGAATGCAGAAGATGAAGGTAAATTCTCTGGTATGTGAAGATGTAGATTTCAACGGAATAAAAAGAAATTTACTCAAAGCATCCGGGGGTGCTTTACTAACCGGTTATAGTGTAGCATTAGCTACCATGGCTCCCGGATTGGGAACTATTGTGGGACTAACAACAGGTGTAATCGGGGCACTTTATGCACTTGATCATATTGAAAAAATTGCAGAACAGTTGCCCAAAATCGGAGAATGTGCGAGCCTATGGTTTGATGAGGCTTTATACACATTTAGGAGTTCCAGTTCAGATAAACTAAAGAATATTTACTCAGTCTCAGTCTTTGAATTTGAACATGGAGTATCTAAATCTTTGGAGTTAAGTATTCAATACGAAGCGCCGAATGACTTTTTAGAAACCTTAGAAGAATTTCGGTCGACAATAAGTAGCTTTGAAGATAAAGTACCGGCTGACTGGATTTCGATATTTAATGATGACTATTCTGTTTTCACAGAAAATTCAGATATGGAAGGAATGAGTATAGAAAGCAATTCTGATCCCAGAATTGATCACGCCTCGGAAACACTTGATTCCACTATCGTGATTACTCTTGAATATAAACCAGATGAAATGCTGGATATTGAGAACCAAGAGTTTGAGCTAACGATAGACGGTAGCCAATCGGATACATACAAATTGAAAGCTGTATTAAAACCACCCAAGCCCACTGTAGTTGAATCCACATATTCTGTAGAACCTAACAAGTCTATCACCGATACACTTATGGGCAACTTCGTCGCAATCTACAAAATAGGGTCAACCCCTTCTCAAGGCGAGTTAGCGCTTGATGATGAAAACTTAGGTGTATTTACATACACTCCGGATAATGGATTTACAGGCACTGATATTTTCACAGTAATTGGGGCCAATTCATTCGGCGATTCCGAGGAAGTGGATGTAAAAATCTTGGTTAACAATGGTTACGTATTGCAGATTGGAAATTATTACCCAGATTATGATTTGATAGAACCTGTATTGACTGTAGAAAATGGGGAAGAACTAACTCTCCCAAATTACATGGAACACATGGTAAGATTGATTTACCAAGGTGAGCCGGTAGCGGTTGGAGAGTTTGGATTACCCTGGACTGGAATCGTGTTAGGTGATAAACCTAAATCGGGAGATGATCTGATAATAGATGACTATCAGGTTAAAGTATATGATGCCACAAATAGGAGAACGGCTACCATAAGCCTGGATAAAATTACTTTGACTAATGGTGCCTATGACATTATTGTTGGCAATTCATTTCAAATCGAAAACAAAATAGTAAAGTTTAATGATGACTGGACCTATAATTGGAGATATGAGGATAACAGTAGCAGTGGCGGCGGATCTTTTAACTTTACTCCAACTATAACACCTGCCAATGTCTCATGCAGTGATAATACCATCGACAAATATAAAATAGGGTCAATTAGCATGAGTAAACTTAATCTTGGATTCGCACTGTTGGGTTGGATTATGATATATGAGGATGGCTCGGTGAGTGCTAATTCATTTTACGGGTGTGAAAACAATCATAGATATGTGGATATAAAGAAGTTGTAATAACTATTCAAGCGGTTAAAAATAGCTTAAAAAAGAGTCCGACTTATTATCTAATACAGAATAGTAGTTCAAACCGGTATAGGTGTAAAGGAAATACTAGGTTTAAAAAGCCTCATAAAACTAAATACGCTTCCTCTAAATGATGAGTCACAAAACTTTGATCGTGAGATCCTAGCCAAATTTCATAAAGTACATCCAAACTGCAGATTGGTCATTAACTCACGCCCTGCAAAGTATTATTTGAAGACTAACTAAATGAATAGCGGTATTTTAATTAACGTTATCCGTTATAGTTACTACAAATACTGAAAAATAATATTCCCAATTTTTCTGTAAGGAATCCCATTCTCATCGCTCTAACTAAGTAAAGGTTCAGTAAAAACAGCTTTAAATGACGGAGAAAGAGCTTAGGCTTACAAAGGGCATACACAACCTTGTCCGAGATAATCTAACTTGGGAGGAATCTTGGGAGTTATTGAGTGAGGTTGTAGAATCGAAGGAATGGATTGATTATTGGGAAATGGAAAAGCTTTGTGCAGAATATTTTAGCAAGTAGAGGTGACAAATTCTGTCAGGGGTAGTATTTACATTAGTAAAGAGTAAAAGACACTACCAACCAATTCGGGAGAAATAATGATAGAACATTCATCGAAACCAACTAAGCACACCATAGGGGACAAACTTAAAGCACTCTCACATTTCGGGATTTTTGGACAAAGTCTGCATGTACTCAGCAGAGACCTGATTCCCAGTAAATTTTTTGTATCCAATTTAAGCTCGGAAAAATGGGAGCATTGGGTCGCTAAAGTGGAGCAAGAATATCAATGGCTACCTGAGAATAGGATTACCTGGATGGATGACCATGTACTGTCCTTTGGCGAGCACAACTATTTTCTGCATCTAGAACATGGAATTACACTGCGCTTCGATTCGGAGAATGATAGCATCCAAATGTTCTTCGATCATGAAAGCAATGCCGAAACCGTAGAAAAATTCAAGAAAGAACTAAAAGCACTCCAGAAAACAGATACAAAGTTCGAGATTGGGTTCTTACAAAGTGAGTTGGGATCATTGCGCATCAAATTCAGGAAATTTACTCCTTATAAAGAAGACCTGACCAAGTTTTTGGGCGCTGAAGTTGAAAGCCTGAGACAAGAAATGGTGAACTCTATCAACAAAAAGGAAGATAGTGGACTGTATCTGCTGCACGGACAGCCGGGAACCGGAAAAACCTCATTCATAAAAACAGTGCTGAGTAAAGTCAAAAACAAAGCCATCTATATTACCCCGGGCTTTGCCGATCAATTGGCTTCACCGGATTTGATCGGGGTGCTGATGGATCATCCTGGAAGCGTACTAGTGATCGAAGATGCCGAAACGGTGCTCATGAAACGAGCAGCAGATAACTCCAATGCCGTCTCCAACCTCCTGAACCTCACTGACGGCTTCCCTGCTGACTTTCTTAAGTTGAATATTATATGCACTTTCAACACCAAGTTAGATGATATTGATCCGGCCCTGCTTCGGGGAGGCCGTTTGAAGGGGATACATGAGTTTACCAAACTAAGCATTCCAAAGGCTCACGAATTAGCCGATCATCTCGGAAAAGAAATTGAAATTACCCGGCCCATGACGTTAGCTGAAGTTTGCAATGTGGGAAGCTTGCAGCGAAAATTGGCGGTGAATGGAATTGGGTTTAAATATCAAAATGGAGAGTTAAATGAATAAAGATAATGGACCAAATATTTTTTCGTACGCTACTTCAGAACTAACCCAAGATGCATTTATTGGATGGTTGTGTGCTTGGGCCAATCCTAAATACAAAGATCTGAATCCAGCATTAAATAGAACAGCAAAAAGCTTACTTGAAAAGTTCTTCTCGATGCAGGGGAAATCTTTGCCGGAGATTAAAGAACTCAAGGTTATTACTCAGTGGATGAGAATAGATGTCTTCATCGAAATCAATGAGAAGTATTTTGTGATTATTGAAGACAAAGTTAATTCCAGTGAACATTCAGATCAATTAAATAGATACAGAGAGTTTGTTAAAGAGAATAAAGAAGTCGAAAATGATAAAATTATTCCAATTTTCTTTAAAACCGGAGATCAAGCCAATTACGATAAACCAGAGGAAGACAAATACCAAGTTTTCAAAAGGGAAGATTTTCTTGAAATTTTAAGAGAGGGTAAAGAACATGGTATTCACAATGCAATTTACTTAGAATACCTTGAGTATTTAGAGGGGATGGAAAGAGAGGTAGAGTTGTATAAAGTACTGCCTCCAAAAGAATGGAATAACAGCCAGTGGAAAGGGTTCTTCAAATTTCTCAATAGAGAGTTCAATGAATCAATAAATTGGGGATATGTTTCAAATCCATCAGGTGGATTTATGGCCTTTTGGTGGAATCGTAAGGGAGATATTGATGGTCATGATATATACTTGCAAATAGAGGGTCCAAAACTTTGCTACAAAATATCTTCTGCGCCTGAGGGAGATATCGTTCAACGTGATAAGAAATGGGAGTGGCTGAATTTAATAAGGGAAGTAGCTTCGGAGATGAACCTTCCAGTTGATAAACCTGCACGACTCGGGCATGGAAAATGGGTGACTTTTGCGCAATGGCATGCTGAAAATTCGGAAACATGGATTCCTACGAAAGAAGATGGCTCTCCAGATCTTGAACAGGCAGTGGAGCGGCTAAAATCAGCAACCAATCTATTGGATAAAACCGTTCAAACTTACCATGGTTAATAAATACTATTTTCGTTACACTAAGGCCTAAAGATTAACCCTTATCTGTTAGTTTATACGGAGTTTCACTTATTCAATGAACGCAAAAGAGATCAATCATAAGTTTACGGAATTGTTCGATAAGGTCACGACAGAGGACTTCCTTCAAATGAAGAACTTGAGCGGTGAAATACCATTCCATGTATTTACATATGATCCTGCTGATGAAGTAAGCATTTCGGGGGCGGTTGAAGGGTTAGTAACCAAGCTGAAAAACAAAGGGCTCAAGGTGCTTGAGCTAAACCTTTATGATCTGCAAATGGAGTTGTTAGATCGGGAATTAGGACTCGATGAAGTCTTTGAACTTGAAGGGGAGATGCCCAGGCAAGAATTTAAAGAAGCCATGCTTTCGACTATGCACTTTGATGAAGTGTATATCCCTCAGATCGAAAAAAGAATTAAAAACAGCGAGGCTGACTTATATTTTATAACCGGTGTTGGATTAGCTTATCCCTTGATACGGTCTCACAAAATTTTAAATAACATCCAAAGCATTGCTGTGAATTCACCGACGGTCATTTTTTACCCGGGTGAATATGACGGTAAATACCTAAGGCTCTTCGGGCGACTTAAGAAGAATTATTACCGAGCCTTCAAACTATAAATCAATCTGCATGAGTTTTTACGATTATTTTGAACACGACGTCAGCCGCGACATTGAAACAGTTATCAAAGCTGACGATGAGTCTCAGGCCTTAGATGAGATCAAAGAGTATGTGATCACGAAAGAAATTTCTAAGAAGATCGCTACACTTTTTGAGGCCTATAACAACTATGCCGGGGCCAACGGGGTCTGGATCTCCGGTTTCTTTGGGTCAGGTAAATCACACTTGCTGAAGATCCTGTCTTATGTGCTTTCCAATAAAACGGTGGATGGAAATGAATTCGGCAAGATGTTCGCCGATAAGATTCAGGATTCGCTGCTGAAAGCGGATGTATTAAAAGCCGTTTCTACTGAGGCGGAGTCCATACTCTTTAACATTGACCAGAAGGCAGATGAGAATACCACTGATGTAGAAAACGTGATCCTACATGTTTTCAATAAAGTTTTCAATGAACACTTAGGGTATTATGGGGAACAAGGGCATGTCGCAAATTTTGAACGATGGTTGACTGAAGAAGAGAAATACGAAGAGTTTAAAAAGCAGTTTGGAGAAGAATATGATGAGTCGTGGATCGATGCACGGCGTAAATATTTTCATCCAAAAGTAAAGTCTGCAGCAGCAGAAGTTCTTGGAAGGTTATTCAATGATAATCCGGATAAGTACAAATCTATCCTGAGCGAACTCAAAGAAGACTACTCCCTTTCTGTTGATAAACTGTGTGCCGATATCAATCGGTATATGGAAACTAAGGGTGATGACTTTAGACTGAACTTTTTTGTGGATGAAGTCGGGCAATTCATTTCTGATAACACGCAGCTGAAGCTAAAACTCCAGTCCATTGCCGAAAAGCTTGCGACAACGACGAATGGAAAGGCTTGGGTGTTTGTGACTTCTCAGGAAGATCTGGAGCGTGTGGTCGGACAAATTGGAAAGGGACAGGAATATGACTTTTCCCAGATCGAAGCCCGGTTCAAGAATAGGATCTCGCTTACATCAGCCAATGTAGATGAGGTTATCGAAAAGCGGCTGCTCAAAAAGAATGAGACCGGATCAAATAAGTTGTCTAAAGTGTGGCAGAAGGAGGAAGCAAACCTCGAAACCATCCTTCGATTTACGGATGGGGTGCATTTCCGATGGTACAAAGACGAGAATGAGTTCATCAATAAGTATCCTTTCATAACCTACCAATTTCACCTGTTTCAGGAATGTATGAGAGGCTTGTCCGAGAACAATGCATTTCAGGGGAAGCATCAGTCAGTAGGTGAACGCTCTATGTTAGGGGTTTTCCAGGAGGTATTGAAAGATTCTAAGGATAAAGACATTGGGTACTTTGTGAGTTTTGACAAGACCTTTGATGGAAACCGGAAGTCTATTCGGGGTGAACTTCAAGCCTCGATTAATTTAGCCGAAAACAACCTTGGGGATGATTTTGCGATTCAGGTTCTCAAAGCCTTATTCATGGTAAAGTATTACCGGCAGTTTAAGCCTACGTTGAGAAACATTTCGATCCTGATGATTGATGAGATCAATATTAATCCGAAAAAACATGAAGACCGGGTTAAAGAGGCACTGAATAAACTGGAATCACAGATCTACATTCAGCGAAACGGAGAGCTGTACGAATACCTCACCAACGAAGAGAAGGATATTGAGAAACAGATCAAAAATACATCCATTGAGAATAAGGAGATCACCAGCTTTTTAAGTGATGTGATATACAATGACATTATTTCCGACAGTAAATTCAGGTATGAAGGGAATAAGCAGGAATACGCTTTTTCTAAATACATTGATGGAATCTCACAAGGACGAGATCAGGAGCTTACTATAGATGTAATCACTCCATACCATCCTCATTTTGATGAAATGGATACCCTGAAGAATCAGGCCATGGGATATAACAAAAAACTCACCTTTGTTTTACCTGCCCATGAACGGCTCATTAAGGATGTAATGCTTTACCTTCAAACGAAGCTGTATATCAAGAGAACCCGTTCATCAGATATCAGTGCCAGTGTGAATACCATTCTCTCCGCTAAAGAGCAGAAGAACATAGAACGCAAAGCTGCCATCAAACGACTGGTTGATGATCTGCTTGGGAAAGCAAAAGTGCTTACAGGGCAGGGGCCGCTCGAAATGGGGGATAGCTCAAGCGGAAAACAAAAAGTAGCCAAGGCTTTTCAGGAATTGGTTAAAATTGCCTTTCCGAATCTGAAAATGCTGGGTGAGATCACCTATACACAGGCTACCGTTCAGCAGATTTTGGGGGATGATAATGACGATCTTTTTGATCCCGATGATTCTGCCATGTCGGAAGCCGAAACTGATATGTTCGGGACGGTCAACCGAAGGCAACAACGTTCGGACCGAACGACCATTCATGATCTTTTAGACCACTATCAAAAGAATTCATATGGATGGTACCCGGAAGCAATTTTAGCGATCCTTGCAAAGCTGAGCAAGCGCGGTAAAGTTGAGATCAGCAAGGATGGAAATCTTCTGGATAATGAAACGGCTAAAGATGCCCTTTTCAACAAAGCCCTGTACAACAATATCCAGATCAAACCCCAGGCTGATTTCGATACCTCTGATGTCCGATTGTTGAAAGAAGTGTATTCGGATGCATTTAACGAACCTTGTCCGCATAACGATGGCAAAGATGTAGCGCTTGCCTTTAAGGACAAGCTGAAAGAAACAGCCACCGAAATTCATGGCATACTGCAGCAGCATCGGCGGGAGTATCCGTTTGTGGTGAAGTTGCAGAAAGTGCACGATCTGTTTAAGGAACTTGCTGAAAAAGAATACAGCCAAATTGTAAAACAGGTCAGTGATTTTGAAGAAGACCTGTTGGATGCCAAAGAGCAGCTGTTAGATCCCATTCGTCAGTTTATAAACAGTGAAGAGCAGCGTCGCATTTTTGATGATATCAAGCGGTTTGCCACCGGGGATAATCCTAATCTGAGTTATATTGATGGGAATGAAGTGGAGGAGGTGGAACAGATCTACCAAGATCCCGAACCCTACAAAGGCAATACGCTTCGTGATGCTAAGGATCTGATCGATTCCCTTAAGGATAAACTAAACCAGGTGATAGATGAAGAAAGGGAGCAGGCCGAATCAGAGATCTCAGAAGTAATTCAGGAAATAGAGTCTAAAGGGGAGTACAAGAAATTAGAGGCTGAAGATCAGAAGAAGGTACTTCGGGGAATACAATCTGCTCTAGACCAGGTTGAATCCACAAAATTCATTGATCAAATGACTTCGGCGGTTTTCAAGGTGAATCAAAAGCTGAAGGGGAATGCACTAACCACACTTTCTCAACTATATGCTAAAAGGCAGGAAGAGACCGGACAGGCAGCTGAACCAGCTGCGACCTATGTATCATTTAATGAGTCTTTACCGGCTGATTTCCCAAAGTCAGAGTTGAATACGGAAGAGGATGTAAAAGAATACTGTTCCAAGCTGGAAGATCGTCTCTTGAAATTGCTGAAAGAGAATAAGCGGATCAGTCTTTAATGGAATACAATCGGGTAAAACCTTTTAAGCCTTATAGTTCTGTGAGGGTACTAATACAGAAAACTTAATCTAAATGAATTGAGTGATGGCAAAATCAAAAAGTAAAGGCTCTGTAGGAGATCAATTTTTAAAAGAATATCTCTCACGTGGATTGGGGAACATGCCCAAACGTGAGATTGATGTGTTTATCTTTCACTTGATGAGAGAAAGAGGGGATTTCGCAGGGAAACCTATCAGTGATATTTCACGAATACTGAAAATCACACCTACCCGAGTAAAGAGCTTAATGTATGATGCTTCATTGAGATTTGAAAAGCAACTTGATGATGATCTGATCCGGTCAAAACTCAATGACTATTTCAATGAATCACCAATTATTGATTTAGAAAATGACAAGGTCCTTATTCAGTTTGAAGATCCTTTATTAAAGGATGGCTTTGAAGCTCTAGCTAAAAAAGAGCTTCAATTGGTAGACGGATCTTTCGGCTCTGAGATAGTTAAGATCAAGAAATCTAAGTTTGGTTTAGTTCTTAAGGGATTACTGAGCGAAAAAGAAGCTAAGAAATTAGATAAGGAATTAGAAAAGCATAAAGTTGAAGGAAAGAAGAGTGATGTAGAATCGATTACCGATACGGTTATTGATGAAACGAACAAACACCTCATCTCAGAATTACTTCAATACGCTACAATCGATAACGGAATTAGATTTGGGAAATTTTTAATAGGTCTATTAGCAGTATGAACACCAACAAACTCAAGAAATTTGCACAGGAAACGCGAACCAAGTTATTAAAGCGGGTGGAGGAGCGGCTGGATTATGTGTTGAATACCGATTCCCCCGAACTCCGTGAGCAGCAAAAGCAAATTGAGGCTTTAAGGAAAGAGCTGAAGCGAACCAATCGCGAAGAGCTCATTGATAAAGTAGCCTATACCTGGTTTAACCGGCTGGTGGCGCTGCGATATATGGATGTGAATGATTACCAGCCTTTCCACGTGCGGGTTGTCTCCCCGCAAGACGGCTTTACCGAGCCGCAGATCCTCAGCGATGCCAAGCAGGGCATCATCCCGGATGATTTTAAGGTGAACCGCTCCAAAATAAACCAACTACTGGATGGCACACTGGATAGCCAAAACCCGCAAAACGAAGTCTTTAAGCTGCTGTTGGTGGCGGCTTGTAATAACCTGCACTCCATTTTCCCTTTTTTGTTTGAGCCCATTGCCGATTACAGCGAACTGCTGCTGCCGGCCGACCTCATTTCAGAACACTCGGTGATCCATGATGTGGCCGATGGCATGACCGCCGAAGACTGCCAACAGGTAGAAATTCTCGGATGGCTCTACCAGTTCTACATTTCCGAGAAGAAAGATGAGGTATTCGCCTCCAAAGGGAAGGTGAAGAAAGAGGAAATTCCCGCAGCTACGCAGCTCTTTACGCCCCGATGGATTGTGGAGTACATGGTGCAGAATACCGTGGGTAAACTGTGGGTGCTGAATCATCCCAACTCCCGCCTGAAGGAGCACATGGAGTATTACATTGAAAGTGAGGTGACGGCAGAGGATGTGCTCACCATTGACAAACCCGAAGAGCTTACGCTGTTAGACCAGGCGTGTGGTTCGGGACATATTTTGGTGTACGGCTTTGAGCTGCTCTATAAGATCTATGAAGAGGAAGGCTATGCCCCGTCTGATATTCCCCGGCTAATCATTGAACACAACCTCCATGGCTTTGAAATTGATGAACGGGCAGCCCAACTGGCGGGACTCGCTATTCTGATGAAAGCACGGGAGCACCAGCGACGGCTCTTCCGAAAGTCTGACGTACCTGAACCCAACATTACTTGTTTTCAAGACTTGATGTTGAGTGATGAGGAGATAAAAGACACGTTAAAAAGTGCTGGGGTTGAAACTTCTGATGAACTGCTCCACGACCTCCAAAACATGCAACAGGCAACTAACTTTGGATCGCTGATTGTGCCTCACGCATCGTTGCAGGA
>CERJ01017330.1_pt1 | contig 98459 bp, 69 predicted proteins | sample 530781 | NCBI WGS metagenome assembly CERJ01 (sample SAMEA2620967, study PRJEB7988) | marine metagenome | biome: marine biome (ENVO:00000447); feature: deep chlorophyll maximum layer (ENVO:xxxxxxxx); material: "saline water (ENVO:00002010), including plankton (ENVO:xxxxxxxx)" | depth 30 m
TTTGAGAAGGAGAAGTTGGAACAGTTGATGTTTGCTTTGGATACGCTTGAAAAACTTGGAACTAAAGTTTGTTGTGTGATTGATAATCCGCCTTATATGGGTACTGGAAATTGTAATCAAGAGCTTAAAGATTTTGTGTATGCCAATTACCCTGATAGTAAATCAGACTTAATGGCAGCATTTATGGAATGTGGTTTAACCAGCCTTGAAAATATGGGAATGCTTGGAATGATCAACCAACATAGTTGGATGTTTCTAAGCAGCTATAAAGAGCTAAGAGAAAAGCTAATATCAGAATCTTTTACCGATACACTCCTACATTTAGGTCCCCGAACTTTTCCTGAAATTGGAGGAGAAGTAGTTCAAAATGCTTCATTTACATTTATAAATGACACGATTGATAAAAAAGGAGTCTTTTTTAGACTTATTAATTATAAAGACTCGAATTTAAAAAGGGAAAAGTTTTTAGAAGGATTAAATACAGAAAATTGTGGTTGGAGGTATAAAATTGAGCCAGAGGAATTCAGTCAAATTGATGGGAGTCCAATATGTTATTGGTTTAACAAACCATTTTACTCCTCTTTTAAGAGGTTTAAAAAATTAGATGATATTGCCTTTATAGATGGGAAAAATGTAACAGGTAAAAATGATAGGTTTTTTAGGATGCATTGGGAAATTGAAAGAGCAAATCTCTTGGAAGATTTTATACCAATAGCAAAAGGCGGCGATTACAGAAAATGGCAAGGAAATATTGAATATTTAATTGATTGGAGAGAAGATGCCAAAAAACTATACAAGAGCACAAAATCAGGAAGGCTAATAAAGAAATATCTTTGGTTTAGAGATGGCTTAACATTTTCCAGAATGTCTAATATTGTTAACTGTAGAACATTAGATAATAGAGGTACTTTCGATGGAACAACTGTGTCTTTTTTCTTCAAAGAAGGGCATGAAGATAAACTAAATTGGGTGCAAGGTTTTTTTAATTCTGTTGTAGGAAACTATTATGTGAAAGCATTTAACCCAACACTTGTATTTCAATTTATAGATATAAAAAAAATACCGATTGCATTTAATAAGGAGATCAAGACAAGTTTAATAGACACTAATAACAAAATATCTCAAAGCGATTGGGATACTCATGAAACATCAATTGATTTTAAAGAGTTTGAATTAATTCGCTTCAACAATGAAGGCGGCATTGATAACCTAGAAGATGCCTACGAGCACTACCGGCAATACTGGACCAATAAATTCTTTCAGCTCCACCAAAACGAAGAAGAGCTAAACCGGCAGTTTATTGAGATCTACGGGTTGAAGGAAGAACTCACCCCGGAAGTGCCGTTGGATGAGATTACCATTTTGCAGGAAGAGCTGGATTCCAAAAAGCTGAAGAAGAAGGATGCAGAACTCAGGAGACAGAAGTCAGAAGGGAGAAATCCCGATCTGCCATTCAAAGACAAGGAAGTGTTTGCACAGTTTATCAGCTATGCTGTGGGCTGCATGTTTGGTCGGTACAGCCTGGATAAAGAAGGACTCATTTTAGCTAATCAGGGTGAGACTCTTGAGGATTACCTGGAGCGAATCGGGAAACCCGAAAACGAAGCCACCTTTCTACCGGATGAGGATAATATCATTCCCGTGCTGGAAGACGACTGGTTTGAGGATGATATCACTGGACTGTTCTATCAATTCCTGCGCGCCAGCTTCGGAGAGCAAAACTTCGAGAAAAACCTCGCCTTCATCGAGGACAAACTCGGCTACGACATCCGCACCTACTTCTCCAAATATTTCTATAAAGACCATTACAAACGCTACAACAAGCGGCCCCTTTACTGGCAGTTCAGTTCCGAGAACGGGGTCTTCAAAGCGCTCATATATATGCACCGCTATACCCCGGACACCCTCAATCACATGCTCAACGGCTACCTGCGAGACTTCAAGAGCAAGCTCAACTACCAAAAATCCCACCTGCAAGATGTGATCAACAGCTCACAGGATGCCAAGGAAGTAAACAAAGCCGAAAAAGAGCAGCGTAAAGTGGAATCCATGATAGAAGAGCTGGAAAGCTACGAGCGGGACGTCCTTATGCCCCTCGCCACCGACCGCATCGAGATCGACTTAGACGACGGCGTGTTGGTCAACTACAACAAATTTGGTCAAGCCGTAGAAGAAGTAACAAGCCTGAACGACAAAAAGAAGAAAAAGAAAGTGAAAGAGTTTGACTGGATTGACTCGGAGGAGATTAGATGAGTGATTTAAATCTTTCAATTACTGAACAATTAGCATATTCAACAGTTCGAATAATTTGCACCAAGAAGGATGGCAGGCCTTCCTCTGGAACCGGGTACTTTTATGACTTTGGCTACCTGAGTGATGTTGAAAATGCTAATATGCCGGTAATTGTGACGAACAAGCATGTTATAAGAAATGGAGCGAAAGTTGAATTTGTAGTAAATCTGCAGGAAAATGGGAAGCCTACAAATAAACTATTCCATGTAACATTGACGAATATCGAGCAACAATGGTTTATGCATCCTAAGGAAGAAATTGATCTATGCATATTTCCAATTGCGCCATTGGTTATGAGAATGCAAGAACAAAATAAAAAGCCGTTCTTTATCTCTATTGGTAATGACTTTATTCCATCTCAAGATGAAATTGATGAGTTAACGGCTATGGAAGATATCGTTATGGTAGGGTATCCAAATGGAATCTGGGATTCAGTTAATAATCAACCAGTCTTTAGAAAGGGGATTACCGCTACTCATCCTGCGAAAGATTACAATGGTAAACCGGAGTTTATGATAGATGCTGCTTGCTTTCCCGGCTCGAGCGGTTCGCCAGTTTTTTTGATGAATTTAGGCGGTTATCAAACAAGAAAAGGACACATCTTAGGTCAAAGCAGAGTTAAACTACTTGGTACTCTGTATGCAGGGCCTCAATACAATGCGAAGGGAGAGATTAAAGTAGAAACAATTCCTACTGAAAATATACCGGTTTCATTGACAGCAATACCAAATAACCTTGGCAATGTAATTAAAGCAAGGGCATTGAAGGGTTTTGAAAGTATTCTAAAACAAAAATAGAAAAAAGATATGATAGACAGAATCACCCGGGTACACTTACGAGATATATGGAAACACGAAGCCTACGATTTTACCACCTGGTTGCAGGAAAACATTGATATCCTGAAAGAAGTCATTGGCTTGGAGATCATAAACCCTGAGATCGAACAATCCACCGGCAGCTTTAATGTGGATATTACCGCTGAAGATGCTTCCGGCAATATTATTGTGATCGAAAATCAATTAGAGAAAAGCGATCATGATCACTTGGGAAAGATAATCACCTATCTGACCTCTTTTGAAGCAAAAGTTGCTATCTGGATCGTTGCTGAACCAAGGCAGGAACATATCAATGCCATATCATGGCTTAATGAATCTACGGAAGCTGATTTCTATTTGATCAAAATTGAGGGTATTAAGATTGGTGAATCAGATCCGGCGCCATTAATGACTAAAATTGTTGGTCCCAGTGAAGAAGCGAAAAGTATCGGTAAGACTAAGCAGGCTAAATCAGAACGGCATAAGCTTCGGTTCAGGTTTTGGGATGGTTTACTCGAGCACTCTAAGTCAAGGCACAATTTATTCAATTCTATATCTCCCTCGCATTATAACTGGATAGGTACCAGCTCCGGGCTCCGCGGTGTGAACTATAGTTACTGGATTAAAAAAGATTCTATTTCCTTGAAAATCTACATTGATCGGGGTAAAGAGGCTGATGATGAAAATTTAGCCATTTTCAACGAATTACTTACTAAGAAAGACCAAATAGAGGAAATATTTGGTGAATCTTTAGATTGGGAAGAACTGGAAGGATCACGTTCCTGCGTCATTAAAAAAGACTACGAAGTTGGAGGCTGGCAGACCCCGGAAGAGGAGTGGGACACGATCTATGAGAAAGTGGTTGAATCCATGGTACGATTAGAGAAGGCTACGAAACCGGAGATTCAGAAGATTAGGATATAAAATAGTTCACAAGATCATCGAATAGATAAGTATTTACCCATTTATGGCACTACAGATAAAGAACATTCCAAAATTCAGAGAATTTGAATGTAGTAGAAAAGATTTTACAAACTTAGATCCTGATTTTATTGGCCACGAGTATATAGATCCAGAAACTAATAAAGTTACATTTGGTTTTTTTGACCATATAAACGGTCGTACAGAAACTATTAGGAACAAACTAACCACTAATCTGAATATGGCTCAGGATACTCAGGCTATATTCGAGTTTGTTCAGAATGCGGTAGATGCAAATTCCTCTGATTTCTTTATGTATTACGATGAGGAAAGATTCATTGCATTAAATAATGGGGATACATTTACAGAAAAAGATATTCTTTCCATTTTAAGTGTAGGTGCCTCAAATAAAACCTCTCCACAAGATGAAGAGATGATAGGTCGGTTTGGAGTTGGGTTTAAATTAATTCACCGGATGGTTGGTGCACAAAGCGGTGTTGATGAGCTTATTAATGAATATGCAGGCCCAATTATGTTCAGTTGGCATAATAGGGAACAACTTGAAGAACTTCGTCAAATCGAGAACCTTACCGATCTCCAATTGGGCAGTGAAAATCTAAATGGAGATGAGCCCTGGCTTTTTAAGTTCCTATTGACCTGTTTCCCAATGGTACCGGAGAAGTATGATGTTGATGTTAAGGATATTAACTACGATTCCATCACTAAGAAGGAAAAACTCATTTTCGGGGAAAATGAGTTTGATGAATTTGTTACGTTTTTAAACAATTTTTGGGCGGTTAGGTATGAAGAGCTTGAAGAAAGTGATCTCTCTACAGGCTCATTATTCTATCTAAAACTAGGGAAAGGAAAAAAGAAGAAACTTGATGAAGATTTTGACTTTTATCGGTCTGGGCTAAACTACTCACTTCGATTCATAGAGACTCTACGAAAATCGGATAGCCTTAAAACCATCTTCTTTAACAGGCATGACCCGATAACAGCTGATAATGTAAACTTACAGGTAGATGCTCCTATTATCATTAAAAGTGAGGATGAAGATTATAGAGAAATACAGGAATTTCTTGAGGAGAAGGATCAAGGGATTGATATCAAGTTTCGATATGCTTATGAAGCTTATTCAGGTGAAATAGAAGAAGAAATTGGTTTATTAAGAAATGAGCCAAATTTCTTTAAGTATTTCCCTATGGGTAAAGAGAAGCATCAATTGAACTTTGTTCTCCACTGTAATGCATTCAATATTGAAACAAGCAGAAGAGAGTTTCAGCAGGATGACGAGCTGAATAAAAAATTACTTTCAGTCTTCACTAAGCACTTTATAGATCGATTAAAAGATTATAGAACACAGAATAGGAAGCTTTACAAAGACCTATTTCTTAGTGTTCTTCTATCCGGCCAAAATGGCATTAAAGAGCAGTGGATTAAAGAGAGACTGTTTTGGCCACTCCTTAAGGAGTTTAAAGAGCATGTGCCTGTTAAAAAGGAGAGGTATGCCCCGGCTAAAAATGTGGCAATGAAAAATTCTTCTCTGGATATACCTGCTGATATATTAAGAGATAAGGTTGAGTGGTTTGATTTCGAAGAAGACGGAAATATCCATGATACGATTAAAGATGCCGCTTATGATATAATGAACATTAAGGTTTGGAATGTAGCGACGATCATAAGTAAGATTGAGAAGGATCATTTTGTAGAATGGCTCGATCAACTTTCTGATAAGGATAAAAGAATCCTCAAGGATGAACTTAAAGAATGTATTGATGGTACTCTTGGAAGTGATTTTTGGAAGAATGCTCAAGAAATAAAGGGAATATTTGAATTAGTAAAGAACTGTGATAGTAATTCCGCAAAACAAAACTTTTTAAAATCCTTTGGAAGAATTGAGCTTAAGGCAGAAGAAGTTAATAGCGAAAACACTACGCTGATCGAGCTGTTAAGTTTAGCTAAACCATTTATAAAAGAAGAAGAATTTTCAGAAGCCTTTAGAGGGCAGTTTGTAGTCATATCTACATCGGGAAAAGAGTATCCGTTAAAAGAAGTTGCTACAAAAGATGAGGTAGGTTTTGATTTAGATGGGGAGAAAATTGTTTTAAAACTTTCTGAAATACTGCCTAACTCATTTAAGGAAACTTCAGGGGTATTTGCTCCGGTATATAAAGCATTAAAAAAATTGGAAGTCGACGTTGATATATTATTTGATATCGGCAGCGAGCGTAACAAAAATGCGATCAAAAATGAGATCGATAGATCCGAGACTGGATTAACTGCAGCACAATTAACGTTTCTTCTTATTTACAGTGTTCAGAAGAATAAAAAGCTGTTCGGTGAGGTAGATCAAGAATTAATCGGACCAACATTGGAGTATCTATTCCAAAACAAACTGCCATTTCCAAAGCAGTTTCAGAATTTTGTAATAGAGAAAGGACTGAGCGATTGTATCTACCCAAATGAGTTTGGTCTGGAAAGTGAGTATTTAATTAGTCCACTCATCGAATGGCTGGAAAGCACGAAGAGTGAAATTTCAAATAGGGTAGCTTTTCTTGAAAAGAACGGACTAAAAACCGAAAAGCATCCTCACGTCAAATTAAGAAGATCAATTATTAAAAATTATGCAGACTCAAAGCAAACTGGCTTAATTGATGAGTTACGAGAAGTCAAAGATTTCTCCAGGTTATTTGAATTCTTATCAGTACATGAAGCTCATCTAACAGGATTTACGAAATCTGTCTTAGCAAAAATCATTACTTCAGCTAAAGCAAAATCGGTTGGTCGTTCAAGTGTTCCTTTACCAGTCATAGTAGAAGTTTCCGGGCATGAACCTACTATTCAGCCATTGTTAAAAGACCATTTAGCAGAAGGAGATATTTATCTTATAACTGAAAATAACAAAGAATCACCAAACTATAACTTGGATGATATTCTAAAAACCATCTCTGATAATGATTTTTATCTGGTTGATGCAGAGTATACTGAGCAATTCTACACAAATGGATTGAAAGAAATTAAGATCGTTTCTCAAAACGATGTAGAAATTGGTAAACAACAAAGACTAAATCTATCTCATAGATTTATCAAAGAGTGGGAGCGTTCGGATATTAAGTACTCTTTGCACTTATTTGAAGGAAAGATCCCCCAATGTTACCAATTTGATGGTTTCGTTTTCAAAAGGTATGAGGAGAATTATTTTAATCTGGATGATCAAACTGAAACGGTCTTTATAGGTGGTATTACTGATACATTTGAGGATGAAGAAAACCTATATGGTCTTATTAAAGGAAAAATGAATGATAATGCATCGGCTAATGATGCTGTTCAAAACATTCTTAATGACTATAAAAAGATAGATCCAAATGAAGCAAGAAATAGAAGATCTGATGATTATTTTTATAAGCAGCTTACCAGAGAGTCGAAGATAAATTCCGGAGAATGGTTAGAAAACTCAATTTTATGGGAGAAAGCCAGAAAGGAAGAAAATTATTACAGGGGTACGAAACTGAAGTTTAATTCGGTGAAGTCTGCATCTACGGGTACGATTGTACTGAGTAAATATATGTATGATACAATTCCCGGATTTCTTGAAGTTTTTGAAGAATTAAAGCATGTGGAAATTTATTCCGAAAATACTTCTGATAAAATAAAGATATCTGCTTCAGTTATAGAAGTTGGAGATTTTGAAATTGAACTTCGCTTGCTTGAAGGAGCAAGTAAGAACGAACTAGCTTCTTTTTGTAGAGATCCTAAAATTAAAGCCTTTATTAAGCTTCCTAAAACAGATCCTTGGTTAACCGGTTTACATCATGAATTATTTGCGAATGAGTTAATAGTGAAAGATGATGATTTAAAGGATCGAATAACAAAGAAATGGGATTCAAATTCATTAGGTTTCATTTTTGGCCCTCCGGGAACCGGAAAAACAACAAAATCGGTAATTCTATCTTTATTGGCTTTAGCGCAGGCAAAAGAGAATGATGGACAGGCAAAAGTTCTAACACTAACTCCCACAAATAAAGCTGCGGATGTTTTTATAGAAAAATGTCTGGACCTAATTCACGAACCGGATCAGTTACTTGAATTGGATATAGGCTTTTCACAGCAAGAAAATGAGTTGTTGATCAGTTTTCTTAAAAGTGATTTTAGCTCAGAAATTGTTTATCGATTTGGAAACTCAAAGAGTGATAAAATCCCGAGTACTTTAGTTGGTAGATCTTTACCAAGCGGTAATCAAACCTTAGTTGCAACTACCATTCACCGTTATGTATTTAATGATCCTGTTAGGGTTTACTTAAATGGGAGTGAGGATTGTGATGAGTATTTGATCATTGATGAGGCCTCTATGGTACCCTTAGCTTATGCATTGCATGCTTTGCTAACAGTAAACTCACAAACAGAAGTAGGTAATTCTAAATTACCAAAGGTTACCATAGCTGGTGACCCATTTCAAATAAAACCGGTAGGGATGACCCCTCATCCTGGAGAGACTGCCTACAAAGGGTGGACTACGGTATCCTTGTATTCATTATTAGATCTGAAAAAATTTAATATTGAAAAAACTCCAATTGGTGGTTATAAGATTGATAATCTAAAAACCCAGTATAGGAGTAATAGAATAATAGGAGAGCTTTATTCTAAATATCTGTACAACGGATTGCTTTCACACTACTATGATAAAACCCCCGGAGAGTTAGATAAAAAGTTTAAAGATGAAATTTACTATCTAAACTTTGATGTCCACGGAGTAGATAATGAGAGCAATCCAATCACAAAATTAAATAAGTATAGGAAATACTCGATATATCATATCTATTCTTGTGTGCTTGCAATTGAACTCGCCGATAGAATTAGTTCTGTAGTAGGGGATAAAGAAAGTATTTTACTCTTAAGTCCTTATGGAATCCAGGCAAGAATTCTCAGAGATATATTGGAGAATGATGAGTCTAGATTTGGTAATGCAAATATTAGTGCATCAACAGTTCATGGAGCACAAGGGGATCAAGCCGATCATGTGATACTTGTCCAAAACCCAAGCAAAATTTCAAACTCATCAGCTACATTCTTTAATAATAAAAATTTGATTAATGTGGCAATCAGTAGAGCTAAAAAGAAATTGTTTATTTTAGCTCCTGATCCAAGCTCATTGCGAAAAGTTAACGAGATTGACCAAGAGGTTCTTACAAATGAGCATCCCGTTTCAAGGTTCGATCAATATAACTTCGAAGAAGAATATTTTGGATCTAAAAATGCTTTTAAAGATCAAATCGGGGTAAGTAATTTTAATGATTTCCTCATAGAGGATATATCAACTGCTATATTCACAAAAGAAAAATATAAATTCTATGTTGGAGATGGCAAAGTATTTTGTTGGTTTAACTCAGAGAAATAGTTGTTTTAGATGACACAAAATAAGTTAGAAAAGAATCTTAAAGGCCTGTTTGAAAAGCACCGCATCATATTTTGGTATGATTCGGAACAGGAATTTAGTGAAGCATTTAGTTCGTTAAATCTGGATGCCGTTGAGAAGGTGAACTGTGATGGGAATCCATTTTTTGTGAAGCATTTGGTAAGTAAAAAGCAGCCTGAACAAAAATTCTTACTGTACTTTCCATATGAGCAGCCTAAAGACTCGGATAATTGGTTATTGGATCTGCAACTAGCGCATAAGGTGTATCATAGCGACCCCTCCGGTTTAGTTCTTCAGGAGCTTGGTTTACCCTTTGAGCTCAAACCTTTGGTAGATAACCATGCCAAATTCTTTGATAGTAAGGCACGAAACGAGAAGTTCCTTGAGCTGTATAACCCTAAAGATTCTTATGACCAGTGTTTGAATAAAATGCTGTCTGTCACATTTAATACGATCGAGGTGGATCTGCAAGGGCAGCTGCTACAATTCATAACACAGAAAGCGAATGGAAAAGAAGAACAGATCGAAAATGAGCTGGATCGTTTTGAGCTAAGGCAATTCTTCTGGGATAAAGTAGCAGAGCGGTATGATTATGCTGTAGCTGAACCCTCTTTATACGATTTCTTGCTTACCATATTCAAAGAGCACTTTCCGATTACACGAACCGGAACAAATCATCACGAAGCTAAAATTCTGCTTTCCCGCTGGAAACAAACAAAAGGGATTGATGAATCCTTTAAAAATCTTTCAAAGCAAGTACAGGAAGACCTGGATATTGATCAACTGGTATCAGGTAAACCGATCGATGAGCTTGTTTCCGATGACTTGTTTGAACGAACAGATCGTGAAATACTGTCGAGCATGGTTACACTACTACTTGATGAGGATATTTCGGATGAACGAGTGCAGAATATCTGTAGAATCCGGACGAACAAGTTTTGGCACTCCACCTTTAAACCTTTTTACGAAGCAGTTGAGTATGCATCATTACTTATTCATTCAATTCGGGATTTTGATACAAATGAAATCTTCTTCAATTCTTTAGAAGACGGGGCGAAACGGTACAGCGAATCCCTTTATCAGGTAGATTTCTATTATCGAAAGTTTGTGTTCAATTATAGGTTGAGTAAGCAAAGCAGCATTCTAAAAGCTCTGGCCGATAAGATTGAAAAGATGTATTCCAACGATTGGCTGTTGAACATAAACCAAAAGTGGCAACATCAGGTGGATACTTTAGAGGTCTGGCCATCTACAGGAAGGACTGCTCAGGCAGACTTTTATAATCAATATGTCAAACCTTTTGTTGACAAGCAGCAGCGTGTGATCGTAGTAATTTCAGATGCACTCAGATATGAGGCCGGAAGAGAACTGTTCCAAAAGATGATCTCAGATCATCGCTTTGTTGAAGATGATTTTTCATACATGATCAGTTCCCTTCCTTCTTACACTCAATTGGGAATGGCATCACTTTTACCACACTCCAACCTTGAAATCAAAGAGGGTGGAGACACGGTTGAAAGCAATGGGAACTCAACAGTAGGACAGCAATCCCGCGAAAAGATTCTGAAACAAATTCCGGATATTGAGTCTGCTGCTATTAGTGCCGAAGCTTACATGGAAATGCACAGTAAGAAAGAAGGTCGGGATTTTACAAAGGCTCATGATCTGATCTATATCTACCATAACCTCATCGATAAAACCGGAGATGACAGAGACAGCGAACAAAGGGTGTTTGAAGTGGTAGAAGAAGAACTTGAGTATTTGATCAATCTGTTGGTAAGAATCAACACGATCATGGCTCATACGAATGTGTTGGTAACTTCCGATCATGGATTTTTATATCAAAATGAAGAACTCCACGAAAGTGATTTTGCGGTTTCAGAAGTTGATGGGGATGTGTGGAAATTTAACCGCAGGTTTGTTCTTGGAAAGGGACTAAAAGGCAATGATTCATTCACACATTTTAAAGGAGGTCAGCTCGGGTTACAAGAAGACTTAGATGTGCTCATTCCTAAATCCATCAACAGATTACGAGTAAGAGGAGCCGGAAGCAGGTTTGTGCATGGGGGAGCTTCCATCCAGGAAGTGTTAATTCCGGTTATGAAAGTCGGATACAAAGCCGGCCGGCAAGCGCAATTGGTTGAAATTGATATCATTAAAAAATCAGATCGAATTTCATCTAATCTGCTGCCGGTATCATTTATTCAGACAGAACCGGTTTCAGATAAAGTATTGGCCCGAACACTGAAAGCTGCTATTTACACTGAAGAAGGCACAAAGCTTTCTGATGAATTTACGTTTACATTCGATTTTGAAAGTGGTTCTCAACGAAACAGAGAAGAAAAATACACCTTCCATCTATCCAGCGCTGCTTCTGAGCATTATGGAGAATGGATCGTGCTTAGATTGGAAGAGGAAATCAAAGGCTCTTCACAATGGAAGAAATACAAGGAATTCCGATATCAGCTTGTAGCATCTCAACCCAATGATTTTGATCTATAATTATGACTGAATTAGATAAAGCATTAAACCAGCATTTTCCGGGTAAAGTTGTTAGAAAAGACCTGACTAAATTAGTAAAGGGAAATGCAATAGTTCCCACTTATGTACTCGAATATTTGTTAGGGCAGTATTGTGCGACAGATGACGAGGAAACGATAAATCAGGGGGTGGAACAGGTTAAAAAGATTATAGCAGATCATTTTGTCCACAGAGATGAATCGCAGGCCATTAAATCAAACATTCGGGAAAAGGGATCGCATCGAATTATCGATAAAGTATCGGTCCGATTGAATGAAGATAAAGATATGTATGAGGCCTCTTTTGCAAACCTTGGCCTGAAAAATGTTGGTATCAATTCACAGATTGTAACAACTCATAAGAAATTGTTGTCCGGTGGGGTTTGGTGCATCATAACCCTCGGATATGAATACACGGAAGAGAAGGGTGTTTCTCCCTGGATAATTGAAAATCTTAAACCGATTCAGATTGCGAATATCGATCTTGAGGAGTTTAAAACTGCCCGCAAGCACTTCAGCAAAGAAGAGTGGATAAATACCTTAATGCACTCCATTGGGTTAAATCCTGAGGAATTCTCGGACAGGTCAAAGCTATTGCAGCTTACCCGACTGGTACCCTTTGCAGAGAATAATTACAACCTGATCGAACTTGGTCCTAAGGGAACCGGTAAATCTCACATTTACTCTGAGATGTCACCGCATGGAATTCTTATTTCCGGTGGAGAAGTGACAAAAGCTAAGCTATTCGTCAACAATAGTACCGGAGATATAGGTTTGGTTGGTTACTGGGATGTGGTGGCTTACGATGAATTTGCCGGAAAAACGAAGAAAGCAGATCGTGGGCTGGTTGATATTATGAAGAATTACATGGCCAATAAGTCTTTTTCAAGGGGAACAGAGGTGTATGGAGCCTCAGCTTCTATGACCTTTGTTGGAAACACAGATCATGCAGTGCCTTATATGATCAAACATAGCGATCTATTTGATGCTTTGCCTCCACAATACTACGACACTGCATTTTTAGATCGACTTCATGCTTACATACCGGGGTGGGAAATCCAAAAGCTTAGAAATGAGATGTTTACTACGGATTATGGTTTCATCGTGGATTATCTGGCTGAAATTTTAAAGGAACTACGCAAAGAGGATAATACCCAAGCTTATAAAAATTATTTTGAGCTATCTGATTCCATTACAACCAGAGATAGAGATTCTGTGTCCAAAACTTTCTCCGGATTACTGAAAGTTATATATCCACATGGAGAGTACACCGAAGATGAAGCCAAAGAGCTGCTGGACATAGCAATAGAGAATAGAATGCGGGTAAAACAGCAGCTAATAAAAATGGATGAGACCTTTGAAGAGGTTGACTTCGGCTATACTATAAACTCATCCGGTAAAAAGGAATCCATTCAGACACTTGAGGTGATCGAGTATGGATCGTTGACTGGTGATGGTGGAGAGAGTGATCAAGGCGAAGAGACAATAAGTTACGATGGGTCGAAGCAAGAAAAATCACCTCAACGACTGCCGGAAGCCGGTCAAAAAATAATCAGGGAAAATCAGACTGGGGTAAGTTATAAGAAATTATTTGGTCCATACCTTAAAGGAGCTACAGAAATAGATGTAATCGATCCTTATATAAGGCTGCCCTACCAATTGAAAAACTTCATGGAACTTGCACGATTGGTTGCGGATTTGAAAGAGCCGGATGAAGAGGTAACTATCCATTTAAAAACAAATAACAACGAAGATTATATCGAAAATGCTAAAGATGCATTCACAGATATGATAAACTCGCTCGAGCCTGTTGGAATCAAATTCAGCTACGAGTTTGATGAAGAGATTCATGACCGCTCTATTCAATTAAATAACGGATGGAAAATCATTTTGGGTCGTGGCTTGGACATCTACCAAAAGACCAATGGCTGGTTTGATATCGCAGATCACTACCAAGAAGTACGGAAGTGTAAGGGGTGTGAGATTACTTATTTGAGGGAGGGGTAGAAGTGCCAGTTAAAACATATGAAGTAAATGAAGCTTACGGTTTAGTAAATGACTCCGGTATACGGTTAACCTTACCCATATACGAATCCATTGAGATCTTTAATGAATTCATTTGCGGAGTTATTTTAAACGAAGATGGAAGTGAAGTTCATTACTTAGACCATAGTGGAGATTTGATTGCCAATTTAAACGAAACACTTCCAGATAAATACACAGGTACAGTTATTGAAGCCTATCCCCTGGACAATGAATTAAGAACTATCATGTATAGCAATTGGGATAGTATGGAATTATTTGGTGTAACTAACCAAATGGGAAAGCTACTTATTGAACCCGAATATGCTGAGTTTGAAGTACTGCCTAACGGCTTAATCAAATCATTTCATCAGGCACATTATTCGGAGTACGATGCCGACGCCAATAAACTTTTTGGGCATAAAATTCACTTAAGAAATGGGGACTTATTGTCAAAGGACATTTTTGATGATTATGATGAAATGAGCTTATACGGCCATGTAATTCTTATATTTAAAAATGGGAAGATGATAAAAACATCGAGCACTGGAGAAATACTCGATGACAATTTTACATATAAATGAAATTCTACATTGGCGTCACAGATGATGATTGGTTTCACTTTCTGGCTCAGCAGCAGCCAGATGAGGTGAATTTTTGGCGTCCGAGAGTTAAGTTGGATTTCAAAGCGACCAATGAAGGGTCTCCTTTTGACTACATACTAGCCTACGTTGCAAATTGAATAATTAAAATATTAAAAGTATTCAATTATAGAAGATTCGCATCCTCCCGATAGTGCAATGTACTGGTATGATCATAGAATTTTGACGTTATAGCGATCTCAGAGTGCCCTAATAACTTACTCACCCCATTAAGGCTACCACCTTTTTTAAGCGTGTGAGTTGCGAATGTATGACGGAGGCAATGGAATACTAAGCTATCAGGTAGCTTTGCTTTATCCATTGCAGTTCGAAACATATCCTGTATACCTCTTATGGAATACCGACCAGATTCGTTTTGCTTTTGGAAAACGTGACACTCAGAAAAAGGAATATCTTCATACCATTCGGGATGTTCCTTCCTTTTTTTCTTCAATTGGGCCTTGCAGACTTGAATTATGTTAAAGGCTTTATCACCCAAAGGGTAGAAGAGAGGTTTCTCTGCTTTCATTATAGATTTAGGCAGGTTGAGTGACTTATTTTCTAGATCAATCATCTTCCATTTCATTGCCGAAATAGATCCTATCCGAAGCCCGGTGTAGTAGGCAAAACGAACAACCAAACCGATGGATTTACCTTCCGTAACTTGAAACAAACGTTCTATTTGTTCATCGGTAAACTCTGATCTTTTTTCTTTTACCTCAAACATATAGTCCTGGCTTTTGAAAGGATGACGCTCTATGTATTCATTTTTTAAACCCCAATTAAATCCGGCTTTTATACTCCGCAGCTCAATATTGATGGTGGTTTTCTTTATGCCTTCGTTTTCCATCCGATAGAGTTTATAATCTTGGATATCGGAGCGCTTATAGTCGTTTACTCGGCGATCTCCACAGATCCGAACGAAATTATGTAAGGCATTGGTGTAAATACGAATGGAGGACTCCGACAAATCTAATTTTATGTGCTTGAAGTATTTTTCCTCTAAGTATTTAGAAAGGAGGGGAGTTGGATCAATTCGGGGGTCAACACCACCATTAAAATTAGTCATGACGATTTCAATGGCTTGTTCCTGGGCTTTTTTGAAAGCCTTTTCGCGATCTTTCTTATTAGTTCGTAAAGGATAGCTTACACCAGTCGATAAGGTTTTGGTTTGACCATGTTGGTCTTCAAATCGAACGTACAAACGATATTTTTTTCCGCGTTTGAAAGGGTAGACGTTAAACTGCATGAATTCTCCTATTAATTTGGATTAACGGAGAGTAACTTCTTCATTCATGGCATTTTGGTTTTGGGAATAAAGAAAGTTTTAATTCCCAAAGTACGTTTAAAGAGAGGAGTTTGGTGACAAAATGGTAACAAAAGATGAAAAAATCTTTGTTTAACGGCGCTAGAGAAGGGTTGAAATGATTTTGAGTCGCGCGCGTCTACCAATTCCGCCACTTTGGCTTGTTTGAAACGGATTCCAAATATAAGGCTTTAGCAGTCACTTCTACAACGTTGTTTTGGGAATAAATTTCCCAGACCTACTTATATCCATTCGGGTTTTCTGATTGCCATCGCCATGCATCTTCGCACATTTCTTCAATGCCTCTTTTGGCGGTCCAACCGAGTTCATTTTCAGCTTTGGAAGGATCGGCATAGCATGCTGCGATATCGCCGGGTCGGCGTGGGCCAATTTTATACGGTACTTCTTTGCCGGATGCTTTTTCAAAAGCTTTTACCATATCCAAAACACTGGAGCCTTTTCCGGTTCCGAGATTGTAGATAACCAGTCCGGGTTCAGATTTGAGTTTCTCCAGGGCTTTGAGGTGACCAATAGCGAGGTCAACAACGTGGATGTAATCGCGAACACCGGTGCCATCGGGAGTGGGATAGTCATCCCCAAAAACTGAGAGCTTCTCTAATTTACCAACAGCCACCTGAGTAATGTAGGGCATCAGGTTGTTTGGAATATCGTTTGGATCTTCACCGATCAGCCCGCTTTTATGCGCGCCAACCGGATTAAAATACCGAAGCAGGGCAATGTTCCAGGAATCATCCGCAATATGAAGGTCTTTCAGGATGTATTCGATGAATAACTTGGTGCGGCCGTAAGGATTGGTCGCTGAGAGCGGAAACTCTTCGGTGATGGGCACTTCGTGAGGATCGCCATACACGGTTGCAGAAGAAGAGAATACGATATTCTTGACTTCGTGCTTTTTCATCAACTCACATAGATACAGCGTACTGGTGATGTTGTTATCGTAATACATCAAAGGTTTTTGAACAGATTCACCAACGGCCTTATAACCCGCAAAATGGATCACGGAGTCGATATCGTGCTTTTCAAAAATAGCATCTATGGCCTCTTTATTAAGCAGATCTTCGTTATAGAAAACCGGTTCTTTGCCTGTGATCTGGGTCACCCGTTTAAGCGCTTCCTCGCTGCTGTTACTCAGGTTATCAACCACAACAACCTGATGATCTTCATTCAATAATTCTAAAACCGTATGACTACCAATATAGCCCGCACCGCCTGTTACAAGTACATTCATAATAAAAAGATAAAAGTTAGATTTCTGCTTCTAATTCTTTGATGACCTGATCGCAAATACCCGTCATTTTTTCGACGGACTGTTCGAGCTCATCAGCGGGTTTTTCATCCCAGATAAGGGTTTTGGCGTGTTCGTATTCTTCTAAGATCTGATTGAGCCCCAGCATCTGAGCCACCGGTTTAATTTTATGGCCGGCTTTTCGGAAATTGGTTTCATCTTTGGCTAACAAAAACTTTTTGTAATGATCTCTGAATTCTGTGAAAGAAGTGATAGCGGCTTCAGAAAATTCTTTAATGAATTTCTCTTCGCCATAGAGCATCTCCTCAACACCCGAAAAATCAATTATTTTATCTTTACTCAAACTTCAATTTATTCGTTAACAGGTTCTGTTATGTGATGGGGAGTAGGTTTTCCGAATTCATCAAGATGAACAAATACGATCTTGTCTATGCTGATGATCGTTTCTTTATCGAATTTATTCCGTACAACACATTTTACCGTTATAGATGTTCGCCCAAATTTAACGGTTTCCATCCCAATCTCAATAACTTCACCCAACTTGGCTGAGTTCACAAAATTGATTTCGGACATGTACTTGGTTACTATATTACTTCTGCCAAGCTGACAAAGAACATAAATGGCTGCTTCTTCATCTACCCAGCTAAGCACAGAACCCCCGAAAAGCGTTCCATGGGCATTCAAGTCTTCCGGTTTAATAAGTTTTCGGCTAAAAAATCGCATACATTAAAAGGGTTAAATTCAAGTTGAAGATAACAGTTAATAAAGAAATGAAATAGAGAGTTTTTATTCATAATTAGAAACTTTTAGTAGATAATCACTGGAACTAATATTATTGTAACAAAAGGGCTTGTACTTACTCTTGTCGTATAGAGAAAAGGAAGAACAGTAAAGATTTTAGATCAACCATGAAAACTATAGCACTTACAAATCAAAAAGGCGGCGTTGGTAAAACAACCACAACTATTAATCTTGGGGCAGGGCTCGCAAAACTGGGCAAGAAAGTGCTCTTGATCGATCTGGATCCGCAGGCCAATCTTACGTACTCGTTGCGCACCCATTCTCACAGGCTCGAGAAGACTGTATACCATGCGCTGCGTGGTACGGCCAAGCTCGATGAGATCATCATATCTCACAATGGCTTTGACTTCATCCCATCATCCCTGGAGCTGTCCGGTGCTGAGCTTGAATTGGCAAGTGAACCCGCACGAGAGAGTTTATTAAAGAACGTGATCAAAGATCTTGAGAAAAGTGATTATGATTACGTGCTGATCGATTGTCCGCCTAACTTGGGGTTACTGACCTTGAACGCTTTTACTGCGGTGAAAGATATCTACATTGTGCTGCAGTCAGAGTATTTAGCCTTACATGGACTTTCAAAACTGCTGGACCTTGTGAAGATCGTTCAGCAGCGCCTCAACAATCAGCTAAAAGTGGGTGGTATTATTTGTACGCTGTATGATGGTCGAAAGAATCTGAACAAAGAGGTAGTAGGACACATCAAAGATTATTTTGGTTCTAAAGTATTTAAAACCATAATTCGGGATAACGTTGCGCTGGCTGAGGCACCAAGCCACCATAAAACCATTTTTGAGTATGATGGCAACAGTGCCGGAGCTGAAGATTATTTTGCGTTAGCCAAAGAAATCAAAAACGGCCAATAACCAATGAGTAAGAAAAAGAGTCTTGGACATAATCCGCTGGCATATAGCACGCGGAGCCATGCTTCTTTTGATTTCATTGCTCCATCTAAGGAGGAGGGAACGGAGGAAGAGGATACGAAGAAAACTGCCAAGGAAACGGCAAGTTACTATCTGGAATCACCTTTGGTAAGCAAGATCAAGCAAATCGCCAATAAAAAAGAGACGTCCTATTCGGCTGTAGTAAACCAAATTTTAAAGCAGCATTTACAAGGATATAGCGAGTAAATATTTTCTCTGATTCCTTAACAGATCGATTCAGCTTTTCTTATGTTGTGCTCCACTAATAGCACACTATGATCCATAATTATCAAATACATTCACTTCATTCTTTAGCTAAAACCTTTATCTCGGAAGCTTCTGCTTCGGGGCATGCAAACCCGCTTGAACCAGTCTGGGTGATCGTTCAGAATAATGAGATCAAGGAGTGGTTATCTCTTGAGTGGGCCAAAGAAAGTGGAATTGCCGGTAACTTCAAATTCATCTTTCCTTCTGAGTTCCTGTGGACACTTTATCGGCTGGTTAGGGACGATATACCTAAAGCACTTCCTTCAGATCTAAATGCCATGCAGTGGGCTCTTTTTGATCTTTTCAAGAACGAACCAAAGCTCATTCAGCAAATTCCTTTTTCCACATCCGGACAGAGATCAGAGATACAGCTCTTTTATTTGAGTGCACAGATCGCAGATATCTTTGATCAGTATCAGGTGTATCGGCCGGACATGATACAGGCGTGGCTCAACAATGAGATCACCACAGATAATCCGAATGAACGATGGCAATCCAGGCTTTGGAAAAGATTGAATGAGTACTGGAATTCGGATGATAATACTTCTTTAATTCCCTCAAGAGCAGATGCTTACGGAGATCTTATAAAGTGGCTTGAAGATGGAAATGCCGAACTTCTGAATGCTTTACCTGAGCATTTGTATGTATTTGGTTTGTCACAAAGAAGCCGCCCTTTTTTGAATATTCTGAGCCATATTGCAAAAGAGAAGGAAGTGTATTCGTTTAACAGGGATCTTGAGCTGAAATTTGAATCAGATGAGTTAACAGATCTGATTTTCGATTGGGGGCGCTCTGCCAGGGAGCAACAAAATGTATTCGAAAGACTTCAAAAAGAATGCGGTTCTGAGATAACATCAATCCGTGATGATGTACGATCGGCAGAGCTGCCTCAGCTCAGTATTAATTCATGCCACAGTGCCCGCAGGGAGGTGGAAGTACTGAAGGATGCTGTTCTTCACTACCTGAATGATGATCCCGCCGCTGATCCACAAGATATTTTGGTGATGGTACCGGATGCCGATGAATACGCCTCATTGCTGGAATCTGTTTTTACTCGCAATGAACCTGAGCTTCCTGTTTCTAAGATCTATGGAAAGCAGCAGGCGGAAGAACACGTTATGGTTTCGCTGCTGGATGTCCTTAATTCCTCATTCAAACCCAGTTCAGTACTTGAGATCATGAATCTTTTGCCGGTTAAAAGGAGCTTCAGGTTTACGGAAGAAGATCTCGATGTGCTGGAAGAATGGATCGGGAATAGTCATGTGCATCGAGGGATCGGTGCTACGTTCAATACTATGCATAGTTGGAAGAAAGGGGTGAACCAGCTTCTGTCGGGTTTCAGCATGCAACCTGGCTCGCTCCAGCTCTATAAACACTTGGTTCCTGAATCGGGTATCGATTCTTCAGAGAGCATGGTCCTTGCGGCTCGGTTTTCACGTTTTATGAATACACTCATCCATGCAGGGGAAGAAACTCAGACTAAAAAGACTCCCGCTGAATGGATCACTTTTTGTGAACAGCTTGTAAAAGACCTGTTGCAAGACGAAGCAGATCAGAACAATACAGCATCGCTATTTCTAAAGCTGGCCAAGCTGAAAGAGCAGGTCGAATTCAGCTCCGGGCTTCATCCGGTTTCGTATACATTGATCAAAGGGTGGCTTAGGTCGCATTTCGAAAATAATCAGTCTTCTTCCGGACGATTTGGTCAGGGGATCACGGTAAGTTCCTATGTGCCATATCGTTCAATTCCATTTAAATTTGTTGCAGTACTTGGTATGAATGAAGGTGTTTTTCCAAGAAAGGCGGTTCGGCCCGACTTTGACCTGATCTATTCAAATCCTCAAGCCGGGGACCGAATTCAGAAAGAGGACGATACTTACCTGTTCTTAGAAACCCTTTTTGCTGCCAAAGAACAGCTGTATATAAGTTACAAGGGGCAGGATCAAAAAACGGATTCAGGGAGGCTTCCATCTTCCCTGGTACAACAGTTGAAAGAGGTACTGCCGGCTAGTCAAATTCAAACCCATGAACATAGTTTGCACGCCTTCAGTAGTTCCTATTTCATCAATGAAAAACTGCTGCCATCATTTTCTGCTGATACCAAAGAAATAGCTCAAAATCTGGTGACTCAGGCGGGCTCCGAACCACTATTTATTGCCGATGATTTCATTCAACCTGATCTTAATAAGGTAGATCAAATAGCTGTTCAGGAGGTAATAGGTTATTACAGTAACTGCTCCAAATATATGGTGCAAAATTATTTAACAGTTTCAGATAGACTATTTATGAATGAAGTGGAGGACCGGGAATCGTTTGGTTTGGATGGACTCGGTTCTTATCAGTTGAGCGATTTTTTACTGGAAAGCCTCAGTGCGAATCACTCCAGAGAAGAGATGCTTGATTATGCCCGGTCCGCAGCATTGATTCCCGATAAACTGAAAGGGGAGAAAGTTTTTGAAAAGACGCTTCATCAAGTAAAAGAACTAAAAGAAACCATTGAGGACCTCAGTTCGGATCAGTCCGCTCATGTTGATATTGAGCTCGAAATAGAAGGCGTGGAACTTTTTGGAAGGATCTCAGGCTTGCATAAGAATACCTTGATCTTATCACGGATAGGCCGACGGAAGGCCGTGCATGAGATCGAGCAATGGCTCAAACATCTGATGCTTCTGGAGAGCGGTTTTCCAGTTAAAAAAAGTGTATTCATTTCTAAAGAGAAAACCGAAATTAAGATACATGAACTGCATTCCTCTGATTTTCCTGGAGGTGTTCTAAAAGAGTATATCAATCATTTTTTAAGTGAGATTCCTACCCTGCAAAAGGCTGCTTTCTTTCCGGAAACGTCAAAGATCTTTGCTGAAATATTCCTTGATAAAGGAGAAGAGGAGGTCGCTATCTATAAGGCATGCAATGAGTGGGAGCCATCATATAATCGAACTTTTGTTGAATCAAATGATTATTTCAACCAGTTGCTGTGGCGAAACCGGGATCCGATCTCCACACCGGCCTTCAGGGATAATGCATTGAAGTTCTGGCAGCCATTTTTAAAAGTACAGGAGGCCGGTAATGAAAAGTAGTAACCCACTGAATGTCTTTGAAGCTCCTTTAGATGGAATCAGTCTTGTGGAAGCAAGTGCCGGGACCGGGAAGACCTATAACATCACTTCGTTGTACATCCGGGCCATTTTAGAATTGAAATTAAAGCCTGCCCAGATTCTTGTAATGACCTTCACTGAAGCGGCTACGGCAGAATTGAAATCACGCCTGCGAAACAGACTTAAAGAAGCTCAAACCGCTCTGGAAACGGGAGATGCAGAAGGGGATGCTTTTTTAGAGCAACTACTCCAAAAGCAGTATAACAATGCGGTAGATGAGTTGAAGTCAGCCATCAAAGAATTTGATGAAGCGGCTGTTTTTACCATTCATGGATTCTGTAACAGGGTTCTGAGTGAGCATAGCCTCTTATTTGATGTACCACCCCATTTCGAGCTATTAACCGATGCATCCGAGCTTTTACAGGATTGCGTGGATGACCGCTGGCGTTCCCTTATGGAATCTGCCGATGAGATCGAACTCGACTGGTTCACCCTCGATTATTTAACCGACGATGGTTTTGGTCCGGATGAATTGAGAAAGATCATTGAGGATGTATTGACTCATCCCCGCAGTAAAGTAGTACCGGATAATGTAAGCCGAGCTGATCTCTCGAAATACATAGAGCAGTTGAGCACCACATTCATCAGGCTTAAAGAGTTGTGGGAGAAGGATGGAGAAGAGATCTCTGATATGTATCTGAACGGAAAGCTGCATGGTACTTATTTTAAAGCGGGCTCCAATACCTGGAAAGAGGATTGGCAAAACCTGCTGGAATTAATGGATTCAGCCCGGCCAAAGATCAATATATCAGATCGGATGGATCGGTTTGGAACTTATATGAAAAACAAAGGGAGTAAGTCAGCTTTTGAGGTTCCGGATCTGGATTTTTTCAAGCAAATGGATGCCTATATAGAGCTTGCTGAAAAGCTGAGCTACCTGAAGCCGGCCTTTATCTCCGAGTCTGTGACTCAGGTGAAAGCGAACTTTGAACAGCAAAAGCGTTCTGCCAATGTGCTGAGTTATAATGACCTGTTGGACATCACGGAATCAGGTTTGGTGAATGATCGTGAAGGTATAATTTCCAGAAAACTGAGTGAGAAGTTTCCATTGGCACTGGTAGATGAATTTCAGGATACCGATCCGGTTCAATACACCATTTTCAGGAAGATCTATTTTGGGCGAAAGGGAACAGGGTTATTCATGATCGGAGACCCCAAACAGGCGATCTATGGCTTCCGCGGAGCCGATATTTTCACGTACCTCTCAGCCCGTGCTGATGTGACTGAAGGTCAGGCCTATCACTTGTTGCATAATTACCGATCAAGCAAGGGAATGATAAACGGGGTAAATGATCTGTTTACACAATCTGATAACTCCTTTTTGTTAGATAAACTGGAGTTCAGGTCGGCTTCGTATCCTGATGATAAAAGTGATAAAACATATTTAACCAACAGATATGGTGAAAAGGTTAATCCCCTGCAGTTCATATCACTAAATGAAGATGAATATTCTAGAAAACCCGATGTAAGCGAGGATCTCTATGAGGTGATATCCAACGAAATTCTTCATTTACTTTCGGGTGATTTTCTGCTGGATGGCACCCAGGTTAAGGAAAAAGATATCGCCATTTTGGTACGGCAAGGGAAAGAAGGCGAAGCCATTCAGGCGGCATTGCGGGAGAAGGGCGTCAGCTCTGTTTTGAGATCCAGAAGCAGCGTGTTCAAGACAAAGGAAGCGGAGGAGTTGCTACGGATCTTAAGTGCTGTCCAAAAGATCAGCTATGAGCCGGGAATTCGAGCAGCTTTGGCAACATCACTTTTAGGTTATACGGCTGAAGATCTGCTTCAGCTCAATAGTGATGAACAACAATGGTCCGATCTGATACTGAAGCTTTCCGAGATAACAGAAAGGTGGGAGGATTCCGGTATTGATGCCGCCATGGGGCAGCTTTTGGATACGTTCAGGATCATTGAGCGATTATCCAAAGAAAAGGCTGCTGAGCGACGTATTTCCAATTTGTATCACCTTGCAGAAGTACTTTCTAAAACGGCGAAAGAGCAAAAATTCGATCCAAGATCCTTGTTGAAATGGTTCTTTACTAAAGTGAATGAAGATCGAGATAATGCGTCCTCAGAAGACGAAGAATTACGTCTCGAAAGCGATGAGGATCTCGTTCAGATCACCACGATGCATTCTTCCAAGGGACTGGAATATCCTATTGTATTCTGTCCGTTTCTATGGAACTCCAGGTCTTCTACCAAGAAAGATTCAGTTCTTAAATTCTATCACGATGATCAAATTCATATCGACATCAGCCAGGATATTGAACATAAAGAAAAGGATGAATACCGGGCCATTACCGAGCACCAAAGCCGGGCAGAGGATGTGCGTTTAACCTACGTGGCATTGACTAGGGCTGTTTCTGCCTGTTTTGTGATGCTTCCCAATTATAAAAAGATCGCTGATTCCCCGCTCGCATATATCCTGAATGGAGATCGTGGAATGGGGGACTTTTCGAATTTTGATGCTATTGCTGAAGTTCTTGCTAATGCCGATGAAATAAAGGTTAGAGCCCCATTGACAGCCGATGTAAAAGCTGATCTCGGCGGACATCAAGACGAGTACGCACTTCAGTCCGCTGTATTCAATCGCACGGATGTATTTCATTTCCCCAAAATGCTTAGTTATTCTTCCTTATCCGGAAAGAAAGATCATGCTGATCCTGGAAAGGATTACGATGAGTTTGTCTCTTTCCAGGTGGAGGAAGACCTGAAAGACCAAAACGATCGCTTTGGGTTCCCAAAAGGAGCAAATGCCGGTACTTGCTTGCACATGATATTTGAGGACCTGGTATTCTCAGATCCACAAAACCTTGAAGAGGTGATTACACAGAATCTGGAATACTATGGGATCGATAAACGATGGATTCCGGTAGCTGTGGACTGGGTCAAAGAAACGCTTGATCATCCTTTGTTTACACCAAATACTATTTTGTCAAACATCAAAGAAAACAACCTTTTGAAGGAGATGGAGTTCTTTTTTCCGGTAGAAAATATTGAGCCGGCTCAACTTTGGAATATGATCCGTCCGGAAATGGAGGGCTCAAAAGAAGATCATGAAATGGTTCATGGATTTATGAAGGGCTTCATTGACCTGACCTTTGAGCACGAGGGTAACTATTATATCCTGGATTATAAATCAAATCATCTGGGCAATTCTCCCGAAGATTATGCCCCTGAGCAATTGCAAGAGGCCATGCTCGATTCCGGCTATGATCTCCAGTACCACATTTATACCCTGGCTCTGCATCGGTATTTAAGTATGCGTATGCCTGATTATAGCTATGAGAAACACTTTGGAGGAGCGCTTTACCTTTATTTGCGGGGAGTTGATCCTGATAACCCGGGAAGTGGTGTTTTCTTCCACAAACCAGATCTGGAGATCATTACAAAACTGGACGAATTTTTCAGGGGAGCTAAGTGATGCAGTCAGCCTGGGAATATTTAAATGAATGGAAACAGAAAGGTTTTATAACCGACCTTGAATGCGAGTTTGTCCGGTTTTTGATGACGCTGGATCAGAAAGTATCTGATGAGGTACTTTTTGCCGCAGCTGCGTGTATTTTTGCACAACGAAACGGACATCTGTGCCTGGATCTGAGTCTTCCAAATGCCAACAATTATCTTTTTGAAGAAAAGGAAACAGGGATAATACTCGACGAGGACACGTTCTCAAGCTGGTTGGAATCTCTTGAACAGTGCGAGCTTGTGAGCAATGGGGAAGAACTGCAACCCCTTGTTTTGGAGGAAGGTCGGTTGTACCTGCACCGGTTCTGGAAATTTGAAGAGGAATTTTGTGACTGGGTTCAAAGGCAGACGTCAAATACTCATTCGCTTGAAGATGAAGCGGTGGAAATACTCAAAGACCTGTTGCCCCCCAAAGCCGACCTGTTTGAAATAAACTGGCAGGATGTAGCGGTTATTCTCAGCTTTTTGAAGGACTTTGTCGTCATCACCGGTGGGCCGGGAACCGGAAAAACCCATACCGTTTTATCCATTATTCTGGCTCATGCACGTCTGCATTCCGAGAATTCATTTCATATTGCTTTGGCAGCGCCAACCGGTAAAGCTGCCCGCCGACTCCTGGAATCTATTGAAAGCAGAAAAGAGGGGCTTGCTGATGAGTTCAGGGATAAGGTGAATATTCCGGAAACAGCCTTAACGGTACATAAGCTTTTGGCTGCCAATCACAGGGGCACATCCTTCAGGTTCAACGAGCAAAATCCGCTTCCATACGACCTTGTGATCGTTGATGAGGCATCAATGCTCGATATTAATCTTTGGGTGCACCTTACAAGAGCTATTGGCCCTAAAACGAAACTCATTGCGCTGGGTGACAAAGATCAGCTGGCATCTGTGGAAGCCGGTTCTATTTTGGGAGATCTTTGTCAGGGTGATAATACATTCTCAAAATCTATTGTTGAGTCCCTGAGTAAAGTGAAGGGTGGAATGGTTCAAACATCAGCAGAAAATTCAAGCATAAATGATTGTGTGGTATTTCTGACTAAAAGTTATCGATTTGGGGAGGATAGCGGTATTCAGAAATTGTCGCAGGCTATCAACCGATCTGATGCCCGGGAAGTTATTTCCATTCTTGAGGACAAAAAGTATCCAGACGTACAGTGGCTCCCGTATTCTGCTGAAAATCTTGCTAAAGTAAAGAACGATTTTGGGCTGAACCACTACGAATCCTATACAGAAGAAGATCCTTTGGCCATGATGAAGGCTGCAGGAAGGAGGAAAATATTATGCGCGATCCGGAAATCACCGGCTGGCGTAGAAGTCTTGAACAAAGATATTGAAGCTTCCATAAAAAGATCACAGGGAATGCTTCAGTCTAATGTGTGGTATCATGGTCGGCCAGTGATGGCTACGAGAAATGACCCGGTCCTTAAAATAAAGAACGGCGAGATCGGTTTATATAATGTGACTGACGGCACCATTACCTTTGAAGGAGAGCATCAGACCAGACTTTCGGCGCCACGCCTGCAACATTATGAAACGGCATTTGCCATCACGGTACATAAAAGTCAGGGATCGGAATTCAGCGATGTAGCTATTGTGCTTCCAAGTAGAATGAATTCAATACTTTCTAAAGAGATTTTATATACATCTGTAACAAGAGCCCGTCAGAATACTCTTGTTATTGCAGATAAGGAAGTTTTGATAGGTATGATCCAAAGATCGGTACAAAGAAATAGTGGCGTCAGGCAAAAACTTTGGGGAAGGAGTTAACTCAGGCAGCACTTTTTGGATTTCTCTGGAACAAATTTCAAAAAAAAAGCTACTATGTGTAAGCACATAGCAGCTAAGATCTTATACCCCAAAAAGCCAACGTATCAGGGGAAGTTGATTGATAGTCAGCTTCCCTTATTTCTTTTCTTAATATCAGACTTTATGAAATCATTTGTGTATAGATGTTCCTAATTCAGATTAATCTATTATAACAGAACGGGCAAAAACTGCTGACATAAAAAAAGGCTCTTCAGAAAATTCTGAAGAGCCTGTACACAGAATCAATTAATTTGATCAGTTCTGAGGAGCTTTCACTTCAAGCAGTTCCACTTCAAAGATCAAGGTCTCATTAGGTCCAATAGGGCTTCCCTGTGGCGCACGTGCTCCATAAGCGAGTTCAGCCGGAATGTAGAACTCATAAGTAGCACCTTCCTGCATTAGCTGAACACCTTCCGTCCAGCCTGGAATTACACGGTTGAGCGGAAATTCAGCTCCATCGTAAGGTTCGCGCTGCTGACTGTATAGATCATTTTCCTGAGCTACTTCTTTAATGCTCGTATCAAAAACGGTTCCATCAATCAATCGGCCGGTGTAATGCACCCGAACAACATTTTGTGCGGAGGGCGACTCACCGTCACCTTCTTCGATTACTTTATACTGAAGTCCTGATTCCGTTTCCTGAACACCTTCTTTAGTGAGGTTTTCTTCCAGAAATGCTTGTCCGGCCTCTACATTCTCATTGCTTCTTTGTTCCTGAAGCTCCTGAAGGTAGGAGTTCGTCACAGACATGATCTGATTTTGAGTAAGAGCGCCCTCTCCGGATGACAAGCCAGCCTGAATACCGGCATTATAGTCGTTCATATTAACTTCAGTGATGCCTTCACGAGCAAGAAAAGTTCCGTTTTGATATCCCAGAGCGTAACTTACGCTATCCAGTTTGGTATCTAAGTTAGCATTCGGAGTTCCCATTTGTCCTTGATCACAGGCTGTGAAAAACAGTACTGCACTCAAAAAAGCAACCATCGATAATTTGTTCAATTTCATAGTTATTAGTTGGTGATTTTCATTTTAATTAATAGATCTAAATTCAGTTGGTTAAAATAGGGTAAATCATACCAAAGTGGAATAAATAATCATTTAATCTATGTATATTCAAACTATTGATAAAAAATTTTCATAACAGACCAATACATTGACATTTAACGATTTTGACTTAGCAGACAAGCTGAACTCCGGCTTAAGAGATATAAATTATACCGAACCGACGCCCATACAAGAACAAGCCATTCCTATCATCTTAGAAAAAAAAGACCTGATAGGTGCTGCCCAAACCGGTACCGGAAAAACGGGGGCCTTTGTTATTCCGATCCTTCAGCAAATACTGGAGAATCCCTCCGAGCATACACAAGCTTTTATTTTATCGCCAACGCGCGAACTTGCTCAGCAAATTGATGAGCAGATCTTTGCTCTTGGGTACCACACCGGTATTTCCTCGGCTACGATCATTGGGGGCGAGGATTTCGCACAACAGGCAAAAGCTATCCGCTCTGGGGTTGATATTATTGTAGCAACTCCCGGTCGTATCATCGACCAAACCAAAGTGCTGGATATTGATTTCAGTCATGTGAAGTTTCTGGTACTTGATGAAGCCGACCGGATGCTGGACATGGGTTTCCTGCCTGATGTAACCAAGATCATCGAGAAATTACCCAAAGAACGACAGACCTTGTTGTTCTCAGCTACTATGCCCAACGAGATCAAGCAGCTGGCCAATCGGTTCATGAAAGATCCCGAGAAGATCGAGATCGCAATTGAGAAACCTTCCGGTAGTATCACCCAGAAAGGCTATTTTGTAGATCAGCGACAGAAACTGGAGCTGGTTCAGGAAGTGTTGGATGATCTGCCCTGGGAATCTTGCATCATTTTTTGTGCCACCAAGCGTGGAGTTGACGAACTGGAACGGTTGCTTCAGAAGAAAGGCATCAAAGCCGGCAGTATTCATGGCGACCGCGATCAGGATGAGCGAAACAAAGCGCTGCATGCCTTCAAAAGCGGTCAGGTGCCGGTTATTGTAGCCACCGATGTATTAGCCAGGGGAATTGATATTGATAATATTTCCCTGATCATTAATTATGATGTGCCCCGCGCGGTGGAAGATTATGTGCACCGAATTGGCAGAACCGGGCGCTATGATAAGACAGGAACGGCCATCACTTTTGTGAATAAGAAAGACCGCCGTGCATTTAGTGCTATTCAGGATAAAGTAGGTGATCAACTCGAGATCTTACAGGCTGGTGGTTCTTCCAAATCATCCAAAGAGGAGACAAGCAGTAAGAAAAGGAAGCCATCTGATTCTGAGAAATCTGACAAAGGTTCTTCCAAAAAACGAACCCCTGAGAAAAAGCAAGAACAAGAAACCAACGAATCTTCAAAATCTGAAAAGACCAACAAGAAGGAAATGAAAAAGCTTTCTAAAAAAGACATTATAGAAGCCAATAAACGTGTCCAAAACCTTGATAAAGTAGATGTAGTACTGAAGGCTGATAAACCCGCCTCAGAAAAATCTGATGATAGTTCAAAAAGCGATTCAAGATCGTCTTCCAAATCCAGAAAAGGATCACCACAAAAACAGGATAAGGACAGATCTCAGGAATCAACAATTCCTACCGAACGGATACAGAAGGCAACTACAAGAAATCAAAATGCACCCAAACCTGCCAAAGGGTTATGGGGCCTGATCAAAGCTTTGTTTTCTTAAAGGTTATTTAATAGTGGGTTAACCCCGCAGATACTCAAAATTCATAACTTCAGATCAAAAACTGAAAGATCATGAGAATACTGATTTCCCTTTTTATCATTGGCTTGGTTTCGGCTTGTCAACAGCCCGAAACGAATGTTACTGAATCTATAGCCATAGCTGATAATCAACAGCAAATACCGGAACATCTACCACTTGTTGAAGACAGAGATATAAAAAATGTGATCTTCCTGATCGGTGACGGAACCGGTTTAGCACAGATTGCATCGGGACAACTGGCTCTTGTAGGTCCGGATGGCTTGCTGCATATGCAAACCATGCCGGTAACCGGATTTGTGAAAACGCATTCGTCAGACAATCTCATAACCGATTCGGCCTCTGGCGCAACGGCTTATTCATGTGGACTTAAAACCTACAATGGTGCCATTGGCGTGAACCCGGAACAAATTCCCTGTAAAACTATTCTTGAACTGGCTGAAGAGCAGGGGCTGAGCACGGGTTTAGTTTCAACTTCATCCATTACTCATGCTACACCCGCCAGTTTTGCCACTCATGTTGAGCAGCGAAGTATGGAAGATGAGATCGCCTATGATTTTCTGGATTCCGGTGTGGAAGTATTCCTTGGCGGTGGGTTTGAATATTTCTCAGAACAGCATCGTGCAGATTCTTTGGATCTGATCGGTGAGTTCGAGGATGCCGGTTATCAGATATTGAGAACTAAGGATGATCTCCAAAACAGTACATCCAACCAATTGCTTGGGCTTTTTGCTGATGATGGGCTGGAACGAGCTGATACAGAGCCAAATTCAGTAGCTATGATCGAAAAGGCGCTTAGCATTTTGAGTAAAAATGAAGATGGTTTTTTCCTGATGCTGGAAGGAAGTCAGATCGACTGGGCCGGACATGGCAATCAAGTGCAGTATTTACTAAATGAAATAAAAGATTTTGATGCTGCCGTTAAAGCGTCACTCGATTTTGCACAGGAAGATGGTGAAACCCTGGTGGTACTTACTGCAGATCACGAAACAGGAGGGATGACACTGCAACGACAACTGGCGGAAGGAGATTCCCTCGAGATCTTCTGGACGACCGGATATCACACAGGGACCCCGGTTCCGTTAATGGCTTATGGTCCACACGCTACCGAATTTATGGGGTGGAGAGATAATACGTATGTAGGCCATAAAATCGCTGAGCTTCTTGGCCTGAATGGATTCCCCATCTTAATACAGTAAAATCGAACTTTCTTTCGGAGTGGTCTTTGGCCGGACGGAAGCATTTTGAAGGCCTTCGTCGTCCAGGGATCATTTATTAAAACGAAGAATGAATTCTGTTCCCGTGCTGGTATTGTTGTATTCGTATTTACCTTCAATTTGTCCGGTAAGCTCTCTGATCAGGTGCATTCCCAAAGAGCCAGATCTTACAGCTTGGTCAACATCAAAACCCACGCCGTTGTCTTTGATGTTCATCAGAACCTCATCATCAATTTGTTTCACGCGCAATACAATATCGCCTTCCTGTCGGCCTTCAAACGCATGTTTATAGATGTTGGTAACCACTTCGTTCACGATTAGAGAAGCGGGTATTGCCTTGTTGATGTTCAGGCTGATATGTTCACATTCGATATCAAGATTTATTTCCGTGACGGTCTGAAGCGTTTCCGAAATGTTCTCGACCAGTTTGACGATGGTATCAGAAAAATCAAGCCGGGAGAAACTGTTGGACTGATACAATAATTCATGAACGGAAGCCATGGTCTTGATCCGAATTACACTATCGAATAGCTTGGTCTGTAGCTCCTCATTGGCAGTATCATAAGCCTGCAGCTGCATCATACCCGAAACAACGGCCAGGTTATTCTTGACCCGGTGATGGATCTCGGAAAGCAGTGTTTCTTTTTCTGTAAGAGATTCTTCCAGCTGTTGCTCTTTTTCTTTTCGGTCCGATACATCATGAACAAGGGAGAAGATGGAAATAATATTTCCATCCTGATCGAACATAGCAGAGTTGTACCATTCGCAATGAATTATATCTCCGCTTTTGGTGTAATTCCGGTTTCTGCTGAGGTTACTGGATTTTTCACCCTTCATGAGCTCCTTCATTTTCAAGCGAACATCATTAAGGTCATCTTCGTGTGTAAAAGTCCACTCCTCTGAATCCATCTGCCAGACTTCTTCCTCTGTCCATCCAAATAGCTCTTCGGCACTCTCAGACCATTGCTTGGGATGGAAGTTCTCATCAGAGATAATAACCGCAAGGGGAGAATTATTGATGTGAAATTCCAGCTGTTGAGAAGCTTTGTAGACAAGCTCTTCGGCCTCTTTTTGTTCGGTAATATCAGTTAAATATCCTTCCAGATACAAAAGGGTTCCATCCTCATCATAAATGCCGGTTCCATGCTCAAGTACCCATCGATACTCTCCGTCTTTATGGCGAATGCGATAGTTAAGCTGAAAGGTTCTTTGTTCTGCTAAAGCCTCATCCACTTCCTGTATGATCCATTCCTTGTCTTCAGGATGGTAGAGCTCTGTGAAACTAATATTATCATCCATAAACGCTTCACTGCTGTAGCCGGTTAATCTCTCAACCTGATGGTTTATGAAAGTCATACTATAACGTTCATCATTTTTACAGAGGTAAATTACACCCGGTACATTATAGGCAAGGGCTTTAAAGCGCTCTTCACTTTTACGAAGGTCTTCTCGTTGTTTGTATTCTTTGGTAACGTCTCTGAATACCAGGACACAACCCAGGATCTCATCATCTTTTCCTTTGATGGGCGCACAACTGTCGGCTATCTGAAACTCTGTGCCCTCTTTTGAGATCAGGATGGTATGATTTGCCAAACCAACGATCACTCCTTTATTGAGCGCCTCTTGTACCGGGTTAATGGCTTTTTCTCTGGTTTTGGAGTTTATGATATTGAACACTTCATCGATATCATGCCCCTTGGCTTCTTCTGATTTCCAGCCCGTCAGACGTTCAGCAACCTGATTCACACTGACTACATTTCCATTTCTGTCGCAGGTGATAACGCCATCGCCAATAGAACGAAGTGTGGCTGTTAAGCGCTCCTCATTTTCAAGAAGTTTCTGTTCCGTTTCCAGGCGCTCAGTTACATCGCGCATCAATACTACGGCTCCCAATTGTTTTCCATTTTCACCAACAACAGGGCTGCCACTTGCTAAAATATATCGGGCCGGCTGTCCCTTGGGGGCAATAGCCATTCCTGCATTTTGGACCGTTTCTCCCTTAAAAGCTCTTACTAACGGAATTTCGTGAGGCTCCAGGGGAGTTTCACCATCAATGTGATACAGGTCATAGTAGGTGCTGCCTTCTTCAATGGGAATTTTACGCAGATCTATCCCGTGCCAGTCCTTGGCCGTTTCGTTGAACAGCACCAGGTCTCCATTTTCATCAGAGGCAACAATTCCATCGGTGGCTGCTTTGAGTAATGCATCGTTGAATTCCTGCTCCCTGATCAGTGCTTCCCGGGCTTCCTTTTGTTCGGTTATATCATGATAATTCCCAAGAATACCCTGAACATCCGGATCATCCATCAGGTTTACAGCTGTGAAATTGATCCACAGGTATTCCCCGTTTTTATGCTGATATCGAATTTCGTACGAGACTTTTTCATCGGGATTCTTTTGCAAATGATTTACATAAAGCTGAGCTTTATCCCGGTCTTCAGGGTGAATAAGGGAAAATGAATTTTTACCTACCAGCTCTTCCGGTTTCCAGCCGAAGTGTTTTTCAATATTGGGACTTTTGTACCTGTTATTCCCGTTTTTGTCGATGATGACGATCACATCTCCAATATTGGAAACCATTTTATTTTGAAGAGCTTCTGTCCGTCTGAGTGATTTTTCAGCTTTTTTCTGTTCCGTTACATCACGCTGACTTGCCCAAACCCGAACAAGCTGATCGTCTTCAATTATTCCATGCACATTATTCATGAAATAGACTTCATTGCCATCCACATCCATCTCAACAGAAAGCTGATCTTTAAGTTGGTAGTTGTGCTCGATCACGTTTTTCAGATATTCGATATTGTCAGGATTGTCATCAGAACCATGAAGCTCTAAAAGGTTCGTGTCCACAAGGTCTTCGCTGTGTTCATACCCATACATTTTAGCCATCACATCGTTACAGGCAGAAACGTATCCTTTTTTATAGATCTGTGCTATCTGCTGCTCAGGATTCAAAGAAAGATCAATGGGGTGGGTGAATTCAATCAGGTGGATCCCTTCAGAGCTATTTTGCACAAAACTACGGTATTGCTCTTCACTTTTCCTGAGGGCCTGTTCAGCTTTTTTCCGGTCGGTGGTTTCCATAGAACTGCCAACCAGCCGATGGATGTTCCCCTGTTTATTTTTAATGGGAGAGACGGTGGTGAGGTACTGTCTTCTGCCTCTGCCAGGGAGGATCACATCTTCTTCATAAGTGATCTTCTCTCCGCTTTCAATGCACCGATTGTAATGGGCGATGATGGAATTAGCGACCTCTTTGGGAAAAACTTCTTCTATAAACTTTCCCTGAATCTCATCCCGGTCCATATTCAGGTAATCTGTTTGCACCTCATTGAAATCATTGATCCTGAACCGGTGATTTTCTGTAACATCAACCACAAAAACACTGTGTGGAACACGATCAAACACTTCCCGAAAGTGTACAGAGGAAGGGGAGTCAATGTTTTCAGAACTATCTGCTACAGGCGTATAAGTGATAGCTAAATATTCGTTTTCATCAAACCAGGCCTGCACCAGAACCCATTCTTTGAGGGAGGTGTTGTACATGGTTTCAGATGCTTTACCATCAGTTTTTCCAATCTGACCAAGAAAATGCAACCAGCTATTATGTTCGAAAGAATTGAAGAAGCCGATCCCTGATGCATTTTTCCCTTCCGTTGTGGCAGCTTGTGTTTCAGATAAGTGTTCAAATTCTTTATTTACATTCTTGACCAGGTAATCGGAAGGGATCCCTTGATCATCAACAATCAATTCACCGTAAGAAAACCCGAAAGGGGAGTGTCGGAATATCTCTTCTATTTTGTTCATTCAAAATGGTTCTTATGGATCTGTTTCTCTGTACCAGCTTTATTTTCTTTCAGCGCTTTTTTTAGAAGACCTAAAATAAGGCAAGAAATTTATATATATGAAGCTAATTAAGGTTAGCATTTCCAATTCCTTTTTTGGTCTCCTGACGTTCAAAATGAAGCTTAAAAACAGTGCCATCATCTGTATTCTTGTAATTGTGCTCGGCGCTTAGCTGATCGCTTAAAACTTTGATCAGGTGCATGCCCAGTGATCCGGAGTTCATGATGTCCTTATTAGAAAAACCAACGCCGTTGTCGGATATCAGGATCTCGATCAGCCCATCTTTTTCGGTAAGTCTGAAATCTATGTTACCAGAATTGGTGTCGGTAAATGCATGTTTATAGGCATTTGTTAAAACTTCATTTACAATGAGGGACGCTGGAATAGCCTGATTGATATTTAGCTTAATCGGTTCGCAGTGAATATCCAGGGAAATTTGTGTACCGATTTGCAGGGTTTCTGAGATGTTCTTTGCCAGCTTATCCAGGGTATCTGAAAATTCAAGCTGAGAAAAACTGTTGGATTGGTATAGTAGCTCGTGAACAGTAGCCATGGTCTTGATCCGGACCACACTGTCGTAAAGTTTGGCCTGCAATTCGGAGTTATCAGAGTCGAAGGCCTGCAACTGCATCATTCCTGAAACCACCGCAAGGTTGTTTTTAACCCGGTGATGGATCTCGGCCAACAGTGTTTCTTTTTCCTGTAAAGAGGATTTTATGGCTTCTTCATTTTGCTTCTGATCGGTAATATCTCTGCCAATAGCTACCCAGTGCGTGTATTCGCCTTCATTGTTTTGCACCGGCACCATGGACGTATTGATCCAGAATTTGTCTCCGTTCCTTTTGTAGTTGACGAACTCAACTTCAAGAGGCTCAAATTTAGCCATAGAGATCCGTAGCCTGTCACGTACCGACTGCTCGGTCTCAGGGCCATTCAGGAAATGCAGGGTTTCTCCCATTACTTCTTCAGCTGTATAACCGCTCAGCTTTGTAAATGCTTTGTTCACAAAAACGATCTCACGCCCAAACTTACCGGGATACGCATTCAGGATCACTACAGACTCAGACGTATTTGTAATTACCGACTCAAGCAATTTCAGACGTTCTTCTTCTTCACGTTCTTGTGTGGTATCCTGCATGGCACCAATCATACGTATGGGGGCACCATTTTCATCTTTTATGACAAAAGCCCGGTCAAAAATATACTTATAAGTCCCATCAGCAGCCTGAAAACGATATTCCATCTGGAACCGGTCATTTCCATTCTTTATCACCTCGGCTAAAGCTTTATCTACGGTTTCAAGATCATCAGGGTGAATTTTATCTCTCCACCAGGCCCCAACATTTATAACCGATTGACTGTCGTAGCCGAACATGGTGTAGATGTTGCTGTTGTAGATCATTCGGTTCGTTTCAATATCCAGATCCCAAATAGTATCGCTGGTTGCTTTATTTACAATATCGTAGCGCTCAAGGCTTTCCTGAAGTTCCTTTTCCCGTTCAATTTTTTCGGTTACATCCCGCTCAATGGCAATGAAGTGCGTGCACGTGCCTTCCTCATCAAAAATGGGATCGATGCTTAAATTCAACCAGTATGGTTCACCACTTTTGGTGTAATTGAGGATGGTGGTTTCAATAGATTCCTGATTTTTGATGGCATTCGATAGATGTTTAACGGTCTTAGGGTCGGTATCTTCGCCTTGGAGAAAATGGCCCGGTTTTTTTCCTTCAATTTCAGGTAGTGTAAAGCCGGTGAGGTTCACAAATGCTTTATTTACCCAGGTGATGACCCCGTTATAGTCGGTAATTATAACGGCATCAGTTGTTTTTGAAGCCACCAGGGAGAGCTCGCGGAGTTTTTCTTCCCGTTCAATTTGTGAGGTAATATTTCTTGAGTTTGCAACAATTCCATTCACGGATGGATCATCAAGCAGGTTTGTGAAAATGGTTTCTACCCAGTGATATTTTCCATCGAGTCCCTTAAGCCGGTAGGGCGTGAGTACGATTCTTTTCTCGTCCTCAAGCTGTTCCAGGTTTTCTGTCACCATCTCCTGATCTTCGGGATGAACAAAATCCAAGGCATATGCCCCTATATAATCTTGGTATTCCATGCCCGCAGAAGGACTCACATAGGAGAAGTGAAGATCCTTGTCCAGAATACCGATCAGGTCAGATCCCTCCTGAACCAGGGCTTTGAAGCGTTTTTCGCGGAGGGCCAACTGTTGCTCAGCTTGTTCTTTCTCTTCACTTTCAAACAAGATCCGAAGGATATGAGCGGCTCTTTCTACGGTGTTATGTTCATACTTAGTAGGCGTTTTGGGCTGATCGTAATATACCGCAAATGTAGCTGTTACTTCTCCTTTGCTATTAAATATAGGAACTGACCAGCAGGCCGAGAATCCAAACTTAGTACCGAGATAATGGTAATTTTCCCACAAAGGATCTTCAAATATGTTGGATGCAATCACTTGCTCTTTTTGAAAGGCAGCAGTGGCGCAAGATCCTGTATTATCACCTATTTCTATACCGTCAATTTCATCCAAATACTGCTTGGGAAGGGTAGGGGCACAAAAATTTGATAACTTGCCGTCTTCAACCAAAGTAACCGAAACCCGAATTCCGGAATGTAAGTTTTCAATTCCTTCTAAAAACTGATAGCTAATATCTAATATTTTAGAACCATCCAATGCATTTTTCTCCAGCACATCCCGTTCCAGCCGCTGAAGCTCATTGTAATATTTTTGCTGGGTAACATCAGAAGCTGTAACCAATACTCCATTTATGATCTCATCATCCAACAGGTTACTAGCCGATGATTTCAGCCAATCCCAGGTACCGTTTTTATTCTTAAAACGGAATGGACGAGCATCTACACGTTTATTTTCCAATACTTTGATGAAATCTTGTTTTGCATTGTCGAAATCATCGGGATGAATATAATCGAAGGCATTTTTACCAAGCACTTCTTCGGGCTGCCAACCCAGAATTTTCTCCATATTGGGACTTACAAACTGGAAATTACCCTTCTTATCCAGGATCTCGATCAGGTCGCCACCTTCTTCAACCATACTCTTGAACTTATACTCGTTTACTTTTAGCTCGCTGGTGGTATTTCGAAGTTTAATAGCATTCGCAATATTTGAACCTAAAGTTTGTAAGTACTGAACTTCCTCATTGCTCCATAAACGTGCTTTTGTACAATCATCAAATCCTACATAGCCATGAAAGACTTTATCCACAAATATGGGGAAGTGTAGGAGTGAGACAATATTTTGAGATTCAAGTATATCCCGTAATTCAGATTCAGGTAGATCTTTTACCAAGGTTTGAAATACCTCTTTATTACTTAGAACCGAATATATTTCAGGAAATTGATCAACATCTAAGTTTTGAAGTGTTGGATTATCGAGTTCTGATTCTATTCCCTCTGCAGTCCATTCGATCTTCTGGCTAGTTAGGAGTTTACCTGTATCAGGATCGGTATGATTCTCAAAATAATATACCCGATCTACATCAACAGCTTTGCCTATTATTCCTAATGTTTTATCAAGTGCTTCCAGCCAGTTTTCATTTTTAATGAGAGCCCCGGTGACCTTTGCGTTGGCTGCTAAAAGATCGCTTTTTTGTTTGACCTCGCGCTCGGCTTTGATCTTCTCGGTTACATCTTCTGCCAAAGCCATTCGCATAGCTTTGCCATCTAAGGTGATCTCGCTGGTGCTTAGCTCGGCATCAAAAACTTCTCCATTTTTCCGTTGATGCTTAACCGTAGTATTATAAAACTGAGATTCATTTTGATCGATCTCATTGATCTGGCGTTCAAAATTTTCGATATCCTCATTTGGCCGGATGTCTGTTAAATGAAGGCCTATAAACTCTTCTTTGGTATATCCATATTGGTGAATAGCTGCATCGTTCACATCCCTGATACTGCGGGTTTCTATATCGATCAGGAACATGGGCTGAGGAGAGAGGTTGAATATATCCCGGTATTTTTTTTCTGATTTCTTAAGGGACAGACGAACTCTGTTCCGTTCTATACTATAACTAATAACTTTGCCTAAAATAAATGGGGTGATTTCATCCTTGAGCAGATAATCGGCGACCCCCATACTCATGGTTTTCAACCCGAATTCCTGGTTCTCATATCCCGTAAGCACAATTATGGGAATTTGTCCGGTCAGCTGTACCACTTGTTCTACCAAATTCTCTCCACTCAGGTCGGGGAGGGTGAGGTCAAGTAAAACAGCATCGAAGTGAGAATCTTGCTGTAATACTGTTTTCGTTTCAGCAAAAGTTTTGGTGTGATGAATATTCACAGCATCCGTCATTTCAGCCAGATACTCGTTGATCAACACAAAATCGCCGGGGTTATCTTCAATTACCAGCAGGTTTAAATCGCGCTGTAAAGCCGCCATGCTATTTTTTCAATTAATTGGTTTTAGGAGGAAGTTGTACAATAGATATCCAAAAGTTTTCTATGGTACTAATAACTTCAATAAAGCTGTTGATGTCTACCGGTTTGGTGATATAACAGTTAGAATGATTTTTATACGATTTAATGATATCCGTTTCATCGGATGAAGTAGTAAGCATAATGACCGGAATATGCTTTAATCCGTCATGATTCTTTATATGCTTTAGCACTTTGTGCCCATTCATTTTAGGCAGGTTAATATCCAGTAATATCAGATCAGGTTCTCGGGCATCTTCATATCCTTCCTTTTTTTCGAGGTACTGAATAGCTTCCCATCCGTCCCGGACCACTGATATTGTGTTTTTGATCTTGCCTTCGTCAAGAGCTTCCTGAGTTAGTACAATATCACCCTCGTTATCTTCTACCAATAATAGATGAATTTCTTTAGGTGTCATATTTTGGTCCATTTATAGTTATAAACTCAATGACTTCACTTCTTTTTGCGAGGTATAATGTGCTTTATCGACAAGCCTGTGATTCAATCAAGATATTTTTTGTTAATAGTTATGAGATGGTAAGCTCGATCCGGAATATTCGCTTTTGATATACAACCTATAAAAAATTCCTCTAGATCTACTTTTCTGCAATTTAAATAACCAACGTTCATTTTGTTCTATACAAAAAAAATATATCTGCGAAAGTACTCCCAATATGTAGAAATAGATACTCCTGGTTAATAAACTCTGAAAAACCCTCTCGTGTTTTAGTTTTAGAAAGGGAATTTCTGTCAGACCTGAATATATACCTATTATCACCTCATAGTGTGCAATTTCTGCACCCTTATTTTTTTCAACATCCTCTAAAATGCAATTAAAATCAAATACTTCTTTCTTAAGTGGCGGGGTATATGGACAGGAGTCGTTTTTTATATCATCGATCGGGTGCTTCATTTCTTGTCCATATTCTTTTGAATGGTAAAAAAGAAGGTACTGCCGTCGCCCGGTTTGGATTCAACCCAAATCTCACCGCCATGCTGCTCAACTATCTTTTTTGAAATTGCCAGCCCCATTCCACTTCCTGCATAATGATCTCGGGTGTGAAGGCGCCTGAATAAGTTAAAAACCTCTTCTTGATATTCATCCTCTATACCTATTCCATTGTCAGCCACCGCAAACTCCCAGTATTTATCGTGTTCTTTAGCTGATATTTTGATCTCCGGTTGCTGTCCTTTGGGTTGATATTTAATGCCGTTCGTGATCAGATTCTGGAGTATCATCTTCATACAAATTGGAACGGCCTCTATTCGTGGGAGATCTGAATACTCAATACGTACACTCTCGGGATTGTCTTTGGAATTGATGGGTTCCATGATCTCGGTGATCATAGAGTTAAGATCTACCTCTTCGACGTTATTATATAAGCGTCCAATCCTGGAATATTCAAGCAAATCATCAATTGACTGAGCCATACGCCGTGCTCCATCGGTGGCATAATGAATATAGTTGTGGGCTTTTTCATCGAGCTGATCTCCATATTTGCGCTCCAGCAACTCCATGAAATTTCGGATCATCCGAAGGGGTTCTTTAAGGTCATGCGATATGGTGTATGAAAACTGCTCCAGTTCCTTATTCTTTTGGTGAAGTTCTTCGACCGAAGACTTTAATTTTGCCTGTTCATACTGAAGATCTGTTCTGAGCTTATTCTCCTTTACAATAGCTGTTTGTAAGCCCTCGAATAAAATAGGAATCAGGGCGGCAGAAACGGCACTTAGAAAGATCAGGTTGGTTGAAACAGCTATCCAGGTTCCCAAACCATACTGGCTCAATATTTCAATGGTACCAATTTCGTAGTATATAAACACGCCAACCACCATGCATATTAGCGTGTTTAAACCGACCGCTATGTAGCCATATTTCTTATCCAGGCTAAGAACAATAAAAATTGATATCCCGAGGAGGTATAACAGGCCGGGACCAAAAGACCCCAAATAAATAAGTAAGGCCAGGGAGGTGAGATATAGCACACTGTTAAACAATAGTTTGCGTACGAATACAGATAATCCCGGGGCAAAAGCCACAATAAGGATCGTCAGCATAGCTATTATGTCAGATACAATTAACCACTTTAGTTCGGTAATGTAAGCTATATAAATCCCGGGAATGATGGCCACGAGGCTTAGAGGAATGATATAAACCACGGAGGCGGCAAACAGTCGGTTTTGCCAGTAGGCGAGGGAGGTATCTGCAACAAAATCATCCGTACAGTTTTGGGTGATTTTGTTTTTATAACTGAACCATATTTTATTGAGCATGTTCATCAGCAAGATCTGTAAAAAATGTATTCTATTTGGCGATGGTAAATTTAAAGGTACTTCCTTTTCCTTCTTCTGATTCCAGCCATATTTGACCACCGTGACGCTCTACGATCTTTTTTGAGATAGCAAGGCCAATTCCCGTTCCGGAATATTGATCGCGCGTATGCAATCGCTGAAAGATCTGAAAGATGGTGTGTTGAAATTCTTCATTGATCCCAATTCCATTATCCTTAACAGCAAATTCCCAATGGGTGTCGGTTTCCAAATAGCTGATCTCTACCACTGGTTGGTTACCTGATTCCTGATACTTAATAGCGTTATTGATCAGGTTTTGAAACAGTTGCTTAATTGGGCCTGGATTGGCGTTTATGGTAGGCAGATCATCAGCACTTATCTGGGCATTGGTTTCTTCAATATGGTTGTGCTCAAGGGCTTTTACATCTTTAAGAACTACGTTAAGATCCACACTTTCCCGCCTGCTCTTTTCTTGATTAAGACGAGAGTAGTTTAGCAGATCCAAAATGATCTGACGCATTCGTTTGGCGCCATCTACCGCAAAGTGAATATACTGATTGGCTTTTTCATCAAGTTCATCCGCATACTTTTTATCGAGCTGGGTAAGAAAGCTGCTAACCATTCGTAGCGGCTCCTGCAGGTCGTGTGAGGCTACATAGGCAAATTGCTCGAGTTCAGCATTGGAGGCAGCTAGTTCCTGCGCTCTTACCTCTAATTCTGAGTTCAGTTCCTCAAGTGCTTGTCTTGCTTTTTTGTTTTCTGAGATGTCTTTAAAGAAGACCGAAATTCCATCTTCAGCGGGATAGGCATTTATATCGAACCATTTGTCGAGGGAATCATAATAGTCTTCGAACGTAACCGGAATATTTTGGTGCATCACCCGGTGATAGTTAGTGTAGGAGGGCAGGTCGGTTGCATCTTCAAATACATCCCACAAATTCTGCCCTATAATATCTTGTTTTGGCGTTTGAAGCAGTATTTCTGCAGCCCGGTTCCAATAGGTGACATTCCATTCTCTGTCTAACGTAAAGAAACCATCGGCTATACTCTGCAGAATATTTTCTCGTTCTTCGTAAGCTTCCTGTAGCTTTAAGGCGGCTTCTTTTCGATCTGTGATATCTCTGAAAAATACGGAAAGTCCTTGTTTACGCGGGTAAGCACTAACTTCCAGCCACCGTTCAATGGGAGGAGAGTAATACTCAAATGTTTTGGAAGTATGATTTTTGATCACTTCTTTATAATGCTCGTAAACATCAGTGCCTTCGGTTTCCGGAAATTCTTCCCATATATTTTTACCGAGTACATCCTCAGAAGTCCGGTTTAACAAACTCTCTGCTTCGTTGTTGAAGTAGGTGAAGTTCCAGTCATTATCCAGGGCATAAAAAGCATCAGATATACTCTCCAGGATCTGCACCCGTTCTTTTTCTGCTTTAACCCGTTCGGTGATATCCTGTATACTTCCATATAGCCGCTCACATTTTCCATCTATAATATCAGCCTGACCAATACACCGTACATATTTTGTGTTTCCCTTTTGTGTTGAGATCTCAAGTTCCTTGTCGAATGGGGTCCCATTTTCGATGGCTTCCTGAACCACTGTTTCAATAACTTCCTTGCTTTCGCCCTGGTAGAATTCAAAACCATCGGTCAGGGTTGGATCGTATTCCTCTTCAACTTCAAGGATGTCACGGGTTAACTCAGACCAGTACATTACGTGATCTCCTTCATCCCGGATTTTTATTTCCCAACTACCAACCAGAGCCAGCCGGTTTGTTTGTTTGAGAAGTAACTCAAGTTCCTTCTTTTCCGTGATATCCTGAACCGTGCCTTCAAAAGCAATGTTTTTTCCATCTTTGTCACTTATTGTATTTCCGATCTCATGCACCCATTTCACGGAGCCATCAGATAATAAGATCCGGTATTCAATGTCTATTTCTCCTCCTCCTGATAAGGCATTCTCCTGTTCTTTATCAAACCGTTCTAAATCTCCGGGGTGAATGCTTTTTTTGAACTGATCGATAGTCAAAACTTCATCTTCGGGCTGTAAACCCCAAATATTATATACTTCTTCAGACCAATACAGCTCATCTGTTTCCAGATCGTGTTCCCAATATCCCAGCTGCGCTATTTCTTGTGCAGTTTTTAGTTTTTTATTGGCTTCAACAATTTCTTGCTCTGCCAGCTTTCGGTCTGTTACATCTCTTCCGAATGAGAATACAAATTCATCTTCCCCAAAAACATCCGAGGAGCTCCAGGAGATATATCGTATCTCTCCCGACTTGGTGATCCAGCGATTGACGTAGCTGTTGGAGTGACGATGTCCGGTTACAGTGTCATCAAATTCTTTGAGCGTCCCGTCCACATCATCGGGGTGTACAAAATGGTCAAAATTCTGAGAGGTCAGCTCGTCTTCACTATATCCCAATATCTCACAAAAACCGGGATTCACTTTCACAAAGTGTTTGTTCGGAGCCGTAATCGCTAGAATATCAGGTGAGCTTTCAAACAACAGCTGCATTTCTTCTTCTTGCTGTTTTCGTCGAATTTCCGCTCCTATAAAATCTTGTAAGATCTCGTAGGGATGAATTTTAGTTTTGACTTGTTTGGCGGATTCTTCACTTCCAAGCACTAAGATCCCAACGATCTCATCGTTGTGGTAAAGAGGCAGGGCAGAGGCTGTTTGAAGTCCGGCTTGCTTTGCGGCCTTACTACGAACAAAAGAAACAGACTTTGGTAAGTTTTCCCAGGTTTCGATCCGGTTATTTTTCCATGCTATACCCGGCAACCCTTCTCCAATCTTGAATTTCTTGATCTGTTTACTTTCAGCATAAAACTGACGGCCAATGGCATCCCGGGCAAAAAAGGACATTAAATTCAGATGGCTTTCGGTACCGCTTACCAGCCAGATCTCTGCAAGGTTAAATTTTTCAAACTCTGCCAAATAGTGGAGCAGATTATCCAAAATAGGGTTAAGTCGATCCTCGTTTTTGAAAAACTGGGCAACCTGATACTGTAGCTTGGTTTGAATTTCGGCCTGTTTATCTTCGGTGATATCCCGCAGTGCACCGATCATTCGAATGGCGGTACCGTCCTCATTCCGGATGATGTATCCATTTTCCTGGACGTGGGCGTATTCTCCATTATTCTTTCTGAAGCGATACTCATAAGACCACTTATTCAGGGAAGAATCTGCGAGGGTGAATTTAAGATTCTCAAAAGCTTCCTCACGATCGGCTGGATGTACAGACTCGTTGTACTTTTCAATGGTGAATGTACCGTCTCCATAGTTGTGGCCAAATAGCTTTTTGAATCCCTCTGCCCAGTGGAGACTGTTATTGACCAGGTCCCAATCATAAATAGCATCACGGGTTGCCTTACTTGCGTAATCGTAGCGTTCCAGGCTTTCCTGAAGCTGCTCTTCATATTTCCTTCGCTCTGTGATGTCGGTCAATGACCCCACAATACCGGTTACGGTTCCGTCTTCAATCAAAGGGGCTTCATGCACTTCAACCCAAATAATACGATCGTCTCCAGTCTTAAGCTGAAGTTCGTAAGGCGGCTGAATTTCACCGGTTTCAATGGCCTTCTGTGTCAGGGCTTCCCCTTTTCTATTCAGAGGATGATCGGTGATAAATTCGGTCCACTTATGAATGGTTTCTTCAGGTGGAAATCCAAGGAACTCAACAGACTGTGGGCTCACATATTTAAGTACACCTTCGGTATCATGCTGATAGAACATATTGGTACTGTGTTCCACAACATTGCGGTATTTTTTCTCTGCCTTCTGAAGTTCTTTCCGCTTTTGTATCTGATCGACTTTTTGAGCGATCTGATTGGCTATTCCGGATAAAAGTGTTCGTTCTTCATCCAGAAACTCAACTTTATCAAGCTCAGAAATTTGTTGCTCCTTGTCTCTTATAGCAACAGTGATGACGATCTCAATATCTTTATGGCGGTTGTTGGAATGAGTAAGTACCAGCCCCTTATTTTCGGTAGAGTATCCCTTGGTTTGATATTTTTGTCCGTTAAGAGTTACTTCAGCTTCTGTGAGGCTGGAATACTGAAACCCGTTTGGGATCATATTGACGGCCTGTTCAACCAACTCGTGTACTGTAAGTTCTTGTTCATTGAGATTAGAGATGTTGTATAGACACAGCTGTTCTTTAATGCGCTCCACCAGGGAAGTGTTAGTTTCCTTAAGCTCGATCTCGGCTATTTTCCGGTCTGTAACTTCCTGTGTGGTTCCATAAATACGAACACATTCGTCATCCTTAAATTCGGGCTGACCAATTGTACGGATCCACTTCGTATTATCTTTAGCGGTGGTGATCTGAAGTTCAAGATCGTAGGATTCTCCATTGAGCCGGGCCTCTTCAAGGGCTTTTGTAATTTTTGCCCGGTTTTCGCCTCCGGTATAAAAATTGATGGCAGTTTCAATATCCGGGTTAAAATCAGGTTCTGTCTCAAAGGTATCTTTTACAACATCCGACCAATACAAGGTATTGTTCACCAAGTCTACTTCCCAGTTACCAATCTTCGCCATTTGGTAAACTTTTTCGAGCTCTTGTTCAAGCGTTTTCCGTCGGGTTATATCCTGTGTTGTACCAAAGATCCTAATACACTTTCCATCCTTGAACTCAGGTTCACCAATTACCCGAACCCAAAGTTCGCTGCCTTTATTTGTAACGATCTCCAGCTCAACATCAAAAGAGGAACCGTCTTCGATAGCTTTGTCAATGACTTCATCTATTTTATCTCTGCTCCAGCCTTCTTTATAAAAGCTTATAGCGGATTCCATGTCCGGTTCATAATCTGCATCTACTTCATGCAGTCTCTTTATGATATCACTCCAGATCAAATTTTCTTGTTCAAGGTCTAACTCCCAGGTTCCGATCTTTGAGAGATGGTATGCCTGATCCAGTTTATTCCGGAGAACTTTCTCTTCTGTGATGTCAATCATCAGCCCACGAAGGGTAGAGGGTTTCCCTTGTTCAGTTGTTACTGTAACCACATCCCGGATCCAGATGTAAGAGCCGTCACTTTTCTCTAGGCGGTATTCGAAAGAATGGTTTTCTTCCTGCTGCGTTTTATAGTGACAGTAAGAAATTGCATTTTCACGGTCTTCAGGGTGAATTTTATTCTTCCAGAAATCGGAGGATCCCAGCCACTGTTCAGGCTCATACCCAAGCATTGTTTTGGTTTGTGGACTGACGTAGTTGAAAATGAAGGTATCCGCATCCGCTTCCCAAAAAATACCTTCAATGGTGTTGATCAGACTTTCATATTGTTCTTTTGCTTCGTCAACCTGGCGCTGGTATTCAAATTTCTCTGTTATATCTCTAAAATTATCGATGATCCCGTTTATGTTCGGATCGTGCAGCATATTGGTGATAGTTGCCTCCATCCAGCGATACTCACCGTTTTTATGCTTCATTCTGGCTGGCCTTACCTCAATGGGAACGCCTGGCTTTTCTAAGGATTTTTGAAGGTCCTGATATATGATATGTACATCATCAGGATGTACGGTTTCCATCATATCCCTTTTGTAGGCTTCTTCCTGCGTGTATCCAAGTACATTTTCTATGGAGGGAGAGATGTAAGTAGTACTTGCATCTGGTTTAACGATGAAGATCACATCATTGCCATTTTCTACCAAAGCGCGGTATCTGGCTTCGTTCCTTTCGAGTGCTTTCTGTGCTTTCCGCTCTTCGGTTTTATCAATCAGGGAAACAAATGAACCTACGATCTGATCATTTTCATCTCGTGCGGGTTTATATTTGACATCGAAATAGTAAATATGGCCGTCATTTGCTTCTACCGGCAGCGTGTCTTCGATGCGTTCCCCTTTAAGAACACGCTGGTGTGTTTCCTGGAAAATTTCGCCCCGGCCGGGAAGGGTATAGTCTAGTATGGAAGTGTTAGCTATTACTTCTTCCCCAAAAATCTTCTGGTAGTTTTGAGCGAATCGTTGGTTAAAATTTTTGATGTTCAGGTTCTCGTCGATGAGAATGAAGCTGTCTTCGCTGTTATCAAGCATCATGTTGGAGATGCGCTGACTCAAAATTTGCTCAGTTACCCGCGTTGCAGAATTTAGAATGAAAGCGACTTGACCATGCTCATCAAGAATGGGCGTATTCACAACCCGCCAGTGAACTTCTTTGAAATTGCCATCATCTAATACAATATCATACCGAATGGTACCAAGCTCATCTTCTTTCTTCGTTTTTATGACTTTCTGAAAAGAGGATAAAAGTCGATCTGGTCCGGTTGGTTTCTTTTCATTTGGATTAGCCGGGAATGTATCGAAAAGAGACCTGCCAAGGAGTTCTTCTTCAGAACGCTGCGTCATTCTACAGTACGCATCATTCACTTTAACGAACGGAAATTTTGGCTCTTTAGCTTCTACTATAGAAGTAGGGGTAGGCGACAATTTAAAAATGTTGCTAATTTGAAGCTTCTTCATCTGCTTATATCCTGAGCCAACTTGTCGTTTTATAAAGTGGGTTTTTTCCCTAATGCTATTTACAAATGCATAATCTAATTTTCAAATATTAAAATAAATTAACATTAAATGCTATCCCATAAAAAAAGCCATTGAATGTGCTTCAATGGCTTTTAAAGGCAGTATTTAGACCGTGTTTAGAAATAGTAGGAAACGGCTACGCTAGCGGATGTTCTTAGTGCGTTAGCATTATCGCCAAAGCGAGCGTTTAGGTTTACATCTCCACTTAAACTAAAGGAGGGATTGAAAAAGAATTCAGCACCATATCCGACTCCAAGGTCTACATCAAATGCAGAGCTGTTGGTATTACTGAACGATGTATTCTGGAAACCCAGATTACCATTTATATAGGTTGAAATATCTTCGTTTCCATCAATATAAAAGCGTGGGCTCACCCCAAATGAAAAATTAGTGGTTGCATCCTGAATAGCGTTAAGGCCTAAATACGGTGCAATTGAAAACGATTCATTCAACATATACGGGATCTCGATCGCGTTTTGTCCGCCAACATTAGCTCTGATGCCAAAGCTGCCGGCTTCAGGTGTTGTTTGTGCCTGAGCTGTAAAAGATAATCCAATTATTAAGGTTGTAAATCCAACAAATTTAGTAAGATTCATGGTATATATGATTTTATGTTGATCTGATTTTCTGCTTTTTAGACCAACGGTTTAAAGGTTCTTTATTTCATATAACTCAGCAACTTGATTATAGTTCCGATAATCAATGCCTTTGGCTTTTACTATGACTGAAGGAGGGATCGCCACCACTCTGAGTTGGTCTCGGTTAAACAGATCAGCATTATCTTCGTTGTTCCCAGCTACCTCACCTTCAATGACCAAACTAAAGTTATTGATATCAAAAAAGAAGCGAAGGTTTACAAGGTCATTTTCAAATGGTACGGAAAAGGGAAGCGCCTGCCAGGCCGTGGTTCCTTCAAATCGGATGTAGCCCAGAACCATTCCGTGATCCACCATCTCTTCATCCAGATTATCCCAGCCATATTCAGCTACCGAAATGAAATCATCTTCATGTTCAAAATCATTGCTGCGTATAGTGATGGTGCTTGTATAAACGGTATCTGCTTCGCCTTCCACATTATTGTCATATATTGTGCAGGAAGTAATTGCAAAGAGACTAAAAAAGAGGAGGATAGTTTTTAGAGTTCTCATATTGGCTCCGGTTAGTTTTTGGTTAGCAGAAGGATAAGGGAGTGGCCGTTGTGAGAACATCGCATAAAGGGGTTAGGCATTTAATGCGATAGGGTATAAATAAAAAAAGCCAGACTCGATTGAGCCTGGCTTATAATTCAATAAAAAAGGGTTGATCTTATAACCAGTGGGTGTACGCGTACATCCCTAAAGCTATCAATACAAAGTTAAGAATGCTAAGTGGGAGAAGTCGTCCCCATCCAAGTTTCATAACCTGATTAAACTTGAAGCGTGGGATGGTCCAGCGTACCCAGATGAATACAAAGCACCAGAACATCACTTTACCCATGAAAACAGATACATCCAGAATTCCTTTTACCATAGGACTTAATTCCGGCAGCCAGTATCCGGCAAACGGGAGGTGATAACTTCCGAAGAAGAATGTGGTTATCAATACACTTCCAATAAATACGTGCATGTATTCGGCCAGGAAGAACATTCCAAATTTCATGCCTGAATACTCTGTATGAAATCCACCCACGAGTTCCTGTTCAGCTTCAACTAAGTCGAAAGGAGTTCTGTTGGCTTCAGCAAAGGCGGCAATAATGAAAATTATAGCACCAATTGGATTGATAAATGCATTCCATAAAAACTCTTGAGATGCAGCGATTTCAACCAGGCTCAACGAACCGGCAACCAAAACAACTGAGGCTACAGCCATACCCATCGGTAATTCGTAACTGATCATCTGAGCAGCTGCACGGAGTCCACCAAGTAATGAATACTTACTATTTGAAGACCAACCGGCGAGGGTAACCCCATAAACTCCAAGGGAGGCTATGGCAAGAATGAATAACACGCCTCCGTTGATGTCTGTTACATAAATATTTTCGCCAAATGGGATCAGTGCAACACTCATAAAGGCAGTGATCACCGGAATCAATGGGGCAATGGTATGAATGGTTTTAAAACCTTGCGAAGGAGTTACATCTTCTTTGAGAAGCAACTTAAGTACGTCAGCAACGGGCTGTAAAAGACCAGCAGGACCAGTACGGTTTGGTCCTACACGATTCTGAATTAAACCCGCTATACGTCGTTCTGCATAAACCAGAATAGCCGCTGAATTCAGCCATGTAAAAACGCCCAATCCAAGAACTGCTACCCAGGTTGGTATAAATAATAATCCAAATATATCAATTCCACCTGTACTCATTTATGCAGTAGCCTCTTGTTTGTTTGAAGTATTAAGGTTGATGCCCATTTCGTTATCCATTCGCTCGTAACTTACATTCTCAAAAGCGGGATTTGAACCGGCAATTTCTTCCATGATTTCCCGACTTTGGCCAAATTTAACTTCAAGTCCCATGCGGTCAGCTAGTTGATTCATGATCTCCCAGGCCGGTACACAGTCCACTTTGTTTTCTTCGGTTACCCAGTTATCAAAGTTGGTACCGAAGCGATCCAGTCGTCCCTGATTCATTTCAAGGTCAAGGCTTCGATCTTTGTATTTGGTTTCTTTTGCGGGGAAGGAGCGCTGAATACGACCTTCTACATTCACATAACTTGCGGCATGTTCAGCGATACAGGTAACCGGAATCACCAAGTCGACAACAGCGGCAGTCTCACATTCGTTGGTAGAAAGGAGAATGCTGAATTTACCTTTCAGATCTTCTTTTGATAGAGTGCCCCGGTCAATAAGTTCATCTGAAAGCATAATAACGATCTCTGCATCAGATACTTCTGATGAAAGGTCGTTGCTTTCTTCGTATCCCAATAGTTTAACACCACTGGTATTTGGCGCCTGATCGTCGGTAATTAAAAATCCATCTCCGGCACCTTCTTCAATATGCGGGGCAAATTTGAAGTTGTTAACGCCCCAGAGGTTGAAGACTTTCATTAATGCGAAGTTCTCTTCAACGGATGCATGAGGACTGCCGATCACCAGTACATCTTCAGGTTTGTGAGATTCCAGCGTCTCAGCAAACGTCTCGATGGCATTGTTCCAGGATGTTTTGGACTGATTGTCGCCATCCAATTTGATCGCAGGTCGGGAAATTCGGTTTTCATTGAAACGCTTATATGCTTCTCGTCCTGCATCCGGCATCCAGTGGTCATTTACTTCACCATTAAAGCGTGGAGTGATTCTCATGATGAGGTTATCACGGGTCCAAAGATCAACGTTGGTTCCTTTGCCGCCGGTTATATCGATACTTGGGGTTTGATTCATTTCCCAAACGCGGGCTTTGAATCTGAAATCGGTAGAGGTGAGTGCGCCAACCGGACAAATGTCCACTGTATTCAATGAATAAGGGTCATTAAATTCGCGTCCTGGTGCCGCTATAGGGTAATTCTTGTCTCCACGTTGTACGATTGTAAGCTGATGAGATTCGCTGATTTCGTCAGTAAAACGAACACAGCGGGTACAGTTAATGCAACGTTCAGCATCTAAAGTTACTCGTGGACCAAGTTCAACCCGCTTAGGCTTATGCTGTTTCTTTACCTCAAACCGACTGCCTTCAGGGCCATATTTGTAGGTCTGGATTTGCAGCGGACATTCACCGGCCTGATCACAAATCGGACAATCAAGTGGGTGATTGATGAGGATAAGCTCCATGGTATCCTTTTGAGCTCGGGCTACATCTTCATCAGATTCTTGAGTTTTAACGACCATTCCATCCTGCATTCCCAAAGAGCAGGAAGTCTGCATTTTGGGAAACCATCTGATCTTACGCTCGCCGTTCTCATCAAGTTCAAATTCACCGGTTTCCCTGTCTTTGACAGGAGTACCCGCTTTCACAAAACACTGCCGGCAGTTGGCCGGAGCACTCATTGCTGGATGGTAACAAAAGAAGGGGACTTCTTTGCCCTGATCCAAAATGAACTGAAGAACACCACGGTCGTCGCCTTCCTCAAATTCGTATCGTTGTCCGTCTATAAATATTTCTGGCATATCGGATTGTTGATTTATGAAAGATGATCACTGATTTACTGAAATCTGCAATCAAGCTTCATTTAAATTTCGTTGATGAAAATCATCAATAATAAATCTTCAATAATCAATTACTACGCTACTGCGTGCACTGATTTTTTACAGCGTGCTTCAAATTCGTCTCTGAAACGGTTAATGGTGTGTCGAACCGGCCATGCTGCGGCATCAGCCAGGGCACAGATAGTTCGGCCTTCCATTTGGGTAGTGAGGTCTAACAAGAGATCAAGGTCTCTGATTTCACCCTCACCATTTTTGATCTTCAATAAAATCTTTTCCAGCCATCCGGTTCCTTCTCGGCATGGTGTACATTGCCCACAGGATTCGTGATGATAAAAGTGTGAAATTCGCCATAATGCATCTACCATATCGGTGTCTTCATCCATCACGATCATTCCTGCAGTTCCCATCATAGATCCGGCTTCACGCAGAGAGTCAGAATCCATAGAAACCCCTTCAAGCTGATCGGCACGAAGAACTGGTGTTGAAGATCCACCAGGAATTAAGGCTTTCAGTTTTTTACCACCGCGGATACCCTGAGCTACCTCATTGATTAAATCCATAACAGGCATTCCAGCTGGTAATTCATAAACTCCTGGACGGTTGACGTGCCCGGAAATCCCATAAAGTACCGGTCCGGGATGAGATTCAGGTCCAATGCTTTTAAACCAGTCCGAACCATTGTTAATTACACCGGGTACATTGGCCAACGTTTCAATATTGTTGATGGTAGTTGGACGTCCCCATAATCCTTTTTGGGCAGGGAAGGGAGGCTTAACTCGTGGATAACCACGCTTTCCTTCCAACGATTCAAGCATAGAAGTTTCTTCTCCACAGATATAAGCACCGGCTCCTCCTGTTACTTCAAATTCTACGCTGTAATCGGTACCAAATAAATTCTTACCAATGAAACCTTTATCACGTGCATCCTGAAGAGCTTTTTCCATCATCTTAATCCAGGAATAATATTCTCCACGGATGTAGACATAAATGGTCGTGATCTCCATTGCATAAGCTGCGATCAGGGCTCCTTCAATAAACAAATGCGGATTATACTCAAAGATCTTACGGTCTTTGAAGGTACCGGGCTCAGACTCATCACCATTACAGGCTAAATATCTCGGACCACCATCAGCAGGAGGCATAAAAGACCATTTCAATCCTGCATTGAAACCTGCTCCTCCACGGCCTCGGATATTTGCAGCTTTCACTTCATTTACAACATCTCCCGGCTTCCAGTCGCTTCCCTTTACAACTTTCTCAAGCGCTTTGTATCCGCCATTCTTGATGTAGTTGTCAATCTTATCCAGATTTGGGATGTCAGGAATTAATACCGGTTCAAAAGATTTCCAATCAGAAGCCATAATTACTTGTCATTAATATTTTCGAGGAGGGGCATTCCTACGGATTCAAATTCTGGCATTTCACCTTCTTTAAGGCTGTCGATAACCTTATCTAACTTTTCTTCAGTAAGGTTATTGACATAAACGTCGTTTGTGATCTGCATCATGGGCGCATAGCCACAAGCACCAAGGCATTCCACTGATTGAATGCTGAACATTCCATCTTCGGTAGTTTCACCGGCTTTAATTCCCAGTTTGTCTTCCAGGTAGTGCAACATTTTGTAACCACCGCAAAGTTGACAACTGGTGGTGGTGCAAACATCCAGCACGTATTTACCTTTACGCTCTTTATAATATTGTGTGTAGAAGGTTGCTACACCGTGAACGTGGGATTCAGGTAAGCCCAAAGTCTCTGCCACTAAGCGCTGAACGGGAGGTTCAACATGACCAAATCGTCTTTGAGCTACCCAAAGCGTAGGAAGTGTAGCCGGCATTACTTCCGGGAATTTGGCCTTAATACCTTCAATTTCTTCTAAGTCTTCTTTTGTGAATTCGTACGTTTCTTCCATTACTTATCTGCTTCTCCCATTACAGGGTCAAGTCCTCCAATTATTACTACTGTGTCAGCTACCATCTCGCCTTCCAGAATATTTTCCAGAACCTGAAGGTTTCGGAAAGAAGGAGCGTTTACTTTCAATCTCCATGGATGGCCGGTGCCGTCACTTTGAATATAATATCCTAATTCGCCTTTGGGTGCTTCAACTGCATGATACACTTCCTTGCCTGCCGGTGGACAAATACCGGTATCAGTCATCATAAAGTCGTGGATCATACCTTCCATTGAATAATATACTTCATCTTTAGAAGGGTAAGCGTGTTTGGCATTGTTTGAACGAATGGAGCCTTTTGGCATCTTATCAAAACACTGATTGATGATCTTCAGACTTTCGCCCATCTCTTCCATACGTACAAAATAGCGGGCTAAGTTATCGCCTTCCATTCGGGTTGGTACTTCAAAGTCTACCTCATCATATTTCAAATAAGGGGTGATGATCCGCTGATCCACGGCATAACCGGCAGCCCTTAGTACAGGTCCGGTAGCTCCGAGGTCAAGGGCATCTTCAGTGTGAACGATACCCACATCGGCATTTCGTTCGATAAAAAGACGGTTGCGGTCCAACAATCCGTGCCAGTCTTTGAGTTCTTGCTCAAATTTGGTCACAAATTCTTTGATTCGTCCAACAGCTCGGTCGGTAAAATCATTAGCCACACCTCCAATTCGGGAGTGGGAAACGGTGAACCGGTGCCCGGCTACTTCATCAAAAATATCGTAGATCTTTTCTCGCTCCCGGAAGGTCCAGATAAAAAAGGAGATCGCTCCGGCATCCATCACCATGGTACCAAGCCATAGGAGGTGAGAGGAAATTCGCGATAGTTCCATACAGATCATGCGGATATACTGGGCACGTTCAGGAACTTCAACTTCTGCCAGTTTCTCAACGGCCATACAAAGGGCCACATTATTACTGTATGGGGAAAGGTAATCCATGCGATCCGTGTAGGGCATGAATTCCTGATAGGTTTTATTTTCGGCAATTTTTTCTACACCTCGGTGCAGGTATCCGATATCCAGTTTCGTTTTTTCAATGAGCTCGCCTCGTAATTGAAGAATAAGCCGAAGTACACCGTGTGTGGCAGGATGCTGTGGACCCATGTTAAGGATCATCTTAGCATTCAGTGGATCTTCCGCATCGATAGCCTCAATAGTAGTGTGCTTATCTTCCAGGCTTTTATATATAGCCCGCTGATGCTTTTCAAAAAACTGCGGTTTTACTTTACTGTTAATTTCATTCATAATGCCTTACTCCGTATCTGGGGTTGTGTTAGGCAGTTCAATAGAGCCAGGAATACCCAACAGCGGAAACTCTTTGCGCAGGGGGAAATAATCGAAATCTTCTGGCATAAAAATTCTACGAAGATCGGGATGTCCTTCAAACCGGATACCAAACATATCGTACACTTCTCGTTCCAGCCATGATGCTGCTTTCCACAAAGATGTTGCGGACTGAACGACCGGATCTTCTTCTTCCACGCGTACTTTAATAAATATGCGATCCTGGGTTCTGAGATTCATGATGTTATAGATCACTTCGAAGCGTTCATCAGAAGTATATCGGTCAGTTCCGATGATATCACATAAGAAAATGAAGTGATGCTTGGTCTTTACAAAGTTGAGGACCTCTATGATGTTTTCAGCCTCAACCCGAATGTAGGTATGGTCACATGATTTGTAGATCTCGATCAGGTCTTCCGAATACTCGGAAGTAAGCCCGTCCACTACACCTTGTACCGTTTCAGTTAAATCTAAACTCATATCTTAAGTATCCAGTAAAACAGAATGCTCGGTTTTAATTTTGTCTTGAATCTTCATCAGGGCATGAAGTAAAGCATCAGGTCGGGGAGGGCAGCCTGAGATATAGGCATCTACAGGAAGATAATTATCCACCCCCTGAACCACTCCATAGCAGCGATGCATACCCCCGGTAGAAGCGCAAGCCCCCATGGCAATACACCATTTGGGATCGGGCATTTGATCCCAGATCCGGCGAATGGCGTGAGACATTTTATAAGTTGACCATCCCGCAACGATCATAACATCACTTTGGCGGGGAGAGAAGCGCATTACCTCAGACCCAAATCGGGCAGCATCATAACGAGGTCCGGCAAAAGCCATCATCTCAATAGCGCAGCAGGCCAGGCCCATTGGCATTGGCCAGGCCGCATTGGCGCGTGCCCAGTTTGTTAAAGCATCTACTTTTGTGGTGAAGAAACCTTCACCCATTGCTGATTCAATTCCCATGGTAAATAATTAAGCTTTAAAATGATTCAGGTCCCAATCCAACGTTCCTTTTTTGAGCGTGTAGAAAAGACCTATAAATAATACTACGATAAATACCATCATAGACATGAACGTTCCAAATCCGAGATCAAGATAACGAACAGCCCAAGGATATATAAAAACAACCTCGAGATCGAATACAATAAATTCCATAGCAACTAAATAGAAACTGATAGAATATCGCTCTTTTGCCTCCCCAACCGGATCCATGCCACTTTCATAGGGCTTTAGTTTGGTTTGGTTCGGACGAAAAGGTCCAAGAATTTTGGATAAAATCAGGAATGCAAGTGCCAGTACAACGGCTACAATGGCAAGAATTAAAATTGGAAAATAATTATCGAGCATGTTGTCTATGGTTCTCCGTTAGTGGGCTGAAAAGTTAGCCTCAATGTTATGCAATGTCAACGAAAGTGGGCGAGAATATAGGCTTTATTTGAATTTTTATGGAAGAAAAAACCAAGAAAATTGAATAAACTTTTTTAAAACCATATAAGTTGAATTAATAAACAGGTTGGTTTAACACTTAACTAAAAATCATTACCTTTTAAGACATTTACAAAAGCATATGGCAGGTGAAGATTTGAATAAAATAAAGATGGATATATTAGGGCTTTCTACAAGCCCTAGCAGTGGTGGTGCATACGCGTTAATATTAAGTGAAGCAGAGGGTAACCAACGATTGCCCATAATTATTGGTTCTTTCGAAGCACAAGCAATAGCACTTGAGCTCGAAAATATAAAACCGCCCCGGCCAATGACGCATGATCTGCTCAAAAACTTTGTACTTAGTTTTGACACGGAAGTAAAACAGGTGTTCATTAATGACCTGGCAGAAGGTACTTTTTATGCTCAGATAATTTATGAGCGTGAAAATCAGCTTATTGAACTCGATGCCCGTCCAAGTGATGCCATCGCATTAGCTGTTCGCTTTAAGGCACCAATTTTTGTTAACAGTGAAGTCCTTGATGAAGCAGGTATAAGGACTGAGCCTGAACATCAAACACTGGAGCAAGCATTAAGTACTGAAGAAGGCGGTGCCGGACAAGAAGGGCTCAGCCAGCTGGAAAAGCTAGAGGAAGAGCTCAAGATGGCTATTGAAACCGAAAACTATGAGAAGGCGGCAAAGATCAGAGACCGCATTTCAAAAATGAAAGGATAAATTTTGGACATATCTGGCTGTTCGTTCAGCGAACTTTCTTACTCAACTCTGTTTAACACATACATTAACAACTTCGACGAGCTCCGTAGCTTCTATAAATATGATCCTCTTAATGAAGACCATATTAAAGAAAGAGCAAAAGAGGTTTCTGCAGCTGCATATTTAAAGGAATACCTGCCTGCACTGCAAGCATATCATAATGAGCTTGGAATAGCCGACGGTCAACAAGATGCTCTTCAAAAATTAGGGCAAGAAAATGCTCTTGCTGTGGTAACCGGCCAACAGCTGGGTATGTATGGTGGACCGATGTTTACCATTTATAAAACCATGACTACCATTTTACTGGCAAGAAGATATGAGAAGATCTTAGAGCGCCCGGTGGTTCCGGTATTCTGGCTGGCAGATGAAGATCATGACTTTGAAGAAATTGCTTGGACTGGGATTTTAGGCCGCGACGATTTCAACAAAATTAACTTTGAAGCCGATGGAAATAACATTCCGGTTTCGGAAGAAAAGATCGGCGACCAGATAGGTGCGTTCAGGAGCAATGTAAAGGAAGAACTCTTTGATACGGATTTCACTGATACCCTTTGGACTCAGCTTGACTCTCATTATCAAAAAGGGAATTCCCATGCACGGGCATTTGCAGGATTGATCAATGACTGGTTTGCCGAAGAGGGATTATTGATCGCAGGAAGTAACACGCAGAAGATCAAAGAATTGCTTGCCGAAGATTTTAAGCATTCAGTCTCGGATGCCGAAAATATATTTGATGCTATTGAATCTCAAAGTTCGGCATTGGAAGAAGTCTTTCACCGACAGGTCATGAACGGGGATTCCAACTTATTCTATCTGTCGGATGATGAAGGAAGAGTTAAGATCCATCAGGCTGAAGAGGGCTGGAAAGCAGGAGACAGAAACTGGAGTGAGAAAGAGTTACTCGCAGAGATCCAAGATCAGCCCAACAGATTCTCCCCAAATGTCTTTTTGCGGCCAATTATCCAGGATAAGCTTTTACCAACCTTAGGGTATGTAGCTGGTCCGGGAGAGATAGCCTACTACGGCCAAATGATGAAATTATATGAGGAGTTTGAACTTAATATGCCGCCTATATTCCCACGGTACACGGCTACATTGCTGGAGTCTGGAATATCAAGGATCATTGAAAAACTGCCTTTTAAGTTTTGTGAATACGATAAACGTATCGAAGATCTGGAGTCTGAGTTTGTAGAGCAATCTGATTCTGTGGACATCGAAGCTGTATTTTCTGAGTGGAAACAGAAACTGGATGAAATTGCTGAAAAACCTCTCGAGGTCATTAATGAGATCGACCCAACACTGGATGGCACGGTTGGTAAAACTGTTGCCGGTTTTGGCAACGACCTGGATCGCCTGAAAGGAAAAGTGTATCGATCCATCAAGCAACAGGAAGATACCCAGCTCAAACGGATAGAGAAGATCAAAGTGAACTTATTTCCAGATGGTGGTTTGCAGGAGCGTTCGGTCTCACCAGTGTATTTTATGAACAAATATGGTCTCGATATCTGGACGAATCTTTTAAAGGAAATTGAAGAAAAAGGATTGGATCTGACCCGACATCATGTCATCGAATTATGAGTTCTCTTCAGGAACAAAAACAAGCCTTGCGGAACCGGGTACTTTCGGATAGAAAGGAAATGCCTGAACAGGATTGGCGAGAAAGATCTCTTGCCATTTTAAGATCTTTGGAAAGTACCGAGTTTTTTAAAAAAGCTGATTCCGTTCACACCTATGTTTCTATGAACCAAAGAAGGGAAGTTGGTACGGATCAGTTAATAGAAACACTTTTAGAAAGTGATAAAAGGGTGGTGGTACCCGTTACCAACTTCTCTGATCATTCATTAACCCATATTGTATTGCATTCCTTTGGTGAATTGATCACCAACAAATGGGGGGTTCGCGAACCTGAGAAAGAGCAGGATGAAGTTCAACCGGAAAATCTAGATCTGATCATTGTACCAATGGCTGCGGGCGACAGAAAAGGAAACAGGCTGGGGTACGGACAAGGGTTCTATGATCGCTTTTTGGAGCAAACGATGGGAATGAAAGTGGGGCTTGTATTCTCTGATTTTTTGTTTGATAAAATTCCCGCCGAAGAGTTTGACGTTAAACTTGATGTAATTATTACTGAAGAAGAGCTCATTTTCCTGTAACATAGGGGAGCTAAGCTCGTAGCGCATTACGGAGGAAAAAACTATGGCAGAACGCACAAAAACATCATCTAAAACACAATCACAAACCGGGACTTCAACGCTGGAATTCAATGACTTTGATCTGAATTCTACAATGCAGGAGTTTCTTCAGGAAGAAGAAAAAGAAGCCGGAAAAAGCATCTGGAACATTGCTACCATCTCGGGAATGGTTATGATATTTATGGCTCTCACATTCCTAATTCAATCGGTGGGATTGAATATAGGGGAATTTGGCGCTTTCGTAAGTGACATCCTTGGCGGATTACCGATTATTGGCGGCGCTTTGATCACCTTGGTTGGTTTCGGATTTTTGGTTGGGGACAGGCGTAAAGTCCGGAAAGCCAAAAAAGCGCAGAAGGCTCAACAAGCTCAAAAAAAATCAACAAGCTCTTCATCTTCTTATTCTGATATACCTGGCTCAGAAGAGTTTGCCTCAAGTTCCGGTAAATTGAATAATGCTTTAGATTCAAAATCCCGGTCGGGTTCCGCAGACAAACAATCTTCCGCTTCCTTCGATTCGTATGGATACCGACACTCCAAAAAACTACTTAAATCCAGAACAGACAAAAAAATATCTGGGGTATGCGGAGGGCTTGCTAAATATTTCGGTATTAGCTCCACCGTTGTTCGATTTATTTTTGTGGCTGCCTTTTTTATGGGGTGGGGAGCAAGTCTGTTGATTTATTTGGGGCTTTCAATCGCCATGCCAAAAGAGCCGGTTGAAATGATGGATGACTTTAGTTTTTAACGAGTTGACCAATTTCGGGATTTGTACATCATATCTTAATATGATTTATTTAATTGAGGTATAAGTAGAATAACTGTTACTTTTGGCTGAAAAATTTAGCCATATTTTCGTAATGGCATTTTTAGAATTTTAAAAAACAGTTCTGTGACGCCTCAAGATAGTTTAATTTTAATTGTTGATGACACTCAGGCAAACCTCCATTTGCTTTCGCGGGTATTAGATAAATCAGGGTTTCGATATGTAGAGGCAACCAATGGTAAAGATGCCATTGAAGCCGCAAAAAAGCACGAGCCCGACCTGATCTTGCTTGATATCATGATGCCTGACATGAACGGGTTTGACGTTATAAAAAAGCTAAAATCGATTCCTGAAGTAAGCGATATCCCGGTCATCTTATTAAGCTCCCTTACTGATACCGTTGATAAAGTGAAGGCATTTAAAGTTGGCGGGGTAGATTACATCACAAAACCTTTTCAGAAAGAGGAAACCCTTGCCCGAATTAATGCCCACCTTCAGATTCGATTCTTACAAAAGCAGCTGAACCAGCGTATTACAATCCTAAGGGAAAGGGAAGTTGAGTTAAGCCGGTTGAACAAGAAAAAAGATGACCTAGTCAGAACAGTAAGCCATGATATTAAAAATCCGCTTACCGGAATCATTGGGTTGGTGAAATTGCTTAAGGATTCTGATAAAGTAACTGAAGAGGAACGCAAACAGATGCTTTCTGTGATCGAAGAAAGCGGCGCCAATTTACTGAATTTGGTACGGGAAGTTTTAGACAGGGAATCAAAAAAAGCACATTCCGAAGAACTGGATTACGAAACCGTTTCGGTGAAAGCGATCATTGAAAGAGTTATAGCCATGAATAAGGCAAAGGCGATCGTGAAAAATATAAACCTTAACTATTCAATTTCACCTAAAGACCTTACCGCAGAAGTTGATCAAAATAAAATTGAAATAGCAGTGAATAATCTGGTTTCAAATGCTTTGAAGTTTACCCCTACCGGAGGAAATGTAGTTGTTGAAGTAGCCTCTGAACAACCACAAATTTACATTAATGTTACAGACAGCGGGATCGGAATTCCGGAAAAAATGCAGCCCGACCTATTCAAGAACAATGATTATTCGAGAGAGGGAACCAGTGGTGAGTTAGGGACCGGACTTGGTTTAGATATCGTTCAGCTTTATGTTGAATTGCATGGAGGCAATGTTTCAGTAGAATCTGAATTGGACAAGGGGACTACATTTTATTTAAAAATTCCACAAAACAGAATGGAAAAATAGAAGGACATGAAATATAAAATTTTAGTAATTGATGATGATGAACCCATTCATCTGATGATCAAAAACCTCATCAAGGATGAGTTCAAGGTATTATCTGCCAAAGACGTACAGCAAGCAATTGATATACTTTCAGAACAAAATGTGAATCTGATCTTGTCAGATATTCATATGCCCGGTATTTCGGGTTTAGAGTTTTTGGAGTCTATCCGGCTGGATGAGGAGAAGAAGAAGATTCCCGTTCTCATTATGACGAACCTGCCCACAGTAGAAAAAGAGCAAAAAGCATACGACCTGGGTGCCGCAGATTTCATTAAAAAAGAGCTCCTTAATAACGACAAGGAGAAAGTCCGTGAGATCATCCGGATGAAGTTGGTTACCGATATCCGTGTTGATGACCTGGACGATGATCAGGTGAAAAAGAAAGACAAACTGGTCATGGAACTGATGGAAACAGCGATATCAGGCTCTTTTGAAGACACGGTTGAGACTTTATGCAAAGGGATAAAAGAAATTGTAAATCCTTCCTTTACGGGATTGTGGATGATTAAAAACAATTCAGCAGATCTATTCTACATCCAATCGGAGAACCCTTTTAATGCGGATGATCAATCACCCATCGAAGACAATGGGACCTTTTCGCACTTAACAGATAGTAAAAAGCCGTATCTCAGTAATCATGTTTTCAATAAGGAACTGGGTTTCTTTCTTAAATTTTCAAAAGAACATGGTCTGGCTGCTGAAATAGGCGTTCCTCTTTTTGCTGTAAGTGAACGAGATCTGCTCATGAACAACATGAACGTTCCGGAAAATGCACCGATGTTTGGTTTACTTATTATCAAGCGATCGGTTCTGTTTTCATCCGAAGAATTTGAACTGATATCCAGACTTATCAAGCAATCCGGATCTATTTTATATCGGTTGTTCAAAAAGACGAATACCTGAAAATCGAGCTATGCAGGCACTTTTGATCATTGAAGGGACGTATCCATGGTATAGAGGAGGAGTGAGTGAATGGGTATATCAGTACCTTCTTCACCTTCCAGAAATGGAATTTACCGTGTTGCAAATTGCTACGGATGAATTTCAGGGACTCGATCCCGATAAAGCTCTGTATCCTCTTACACCCAATATCAATGATTTTATCCGTATTTCTCCGCCGGCTTTTTCTTCAGATCTGCAGAAAGACCTAAAAGCCTGGTACGAGGACATGGAACAGGCGTTTCCTGCGGGTCATAATTTTGATATTATTCATGTGACCAATACCGGTTTTGCCGGCTTCCTTGGGGCTCATCTATCGCAGGACAACCAGATCCCTTTACTGTTAACAGAGCATGCCATTTACTGGAAAGAAGTTGAAATGGGTGCTTCAGCGCTGGAATGTGGCTATCAGATTCCTTCTACAGAGATCGCAAAAAAGCACACGGTTGAGCATTTTAAAGAATTAGCCCGGCTTACCTATCAACACTCAGATCAAATCGTTACGGTTTCAAAAGTAAATATCCCCGAGCAGAATAAACTGGGGGCAGAAAGAGTGGAATATATCCCAAATGGGATTCCGGAAACTTGGCTTGTTGATCAAAAAAGAAGAGGAGAGCTCCCAACGATAGGATGGGTGGGGCGGTGTGCTGAAATGAAGAACCCACTCGCTTTCTTTGATTATGTAAATACCTTCGATCAGCTTGGGCAGAAGGCAAATTTTACCATGCTTTTATGTGATGCAAACGAGCCCGAACTTCAGAAAAAGGTCATTGAGAAAGCCAAAAAATTTCCACAGGTAACAATGATCTGGAATGAACCGGCTGAAGCATATTTATCCGAATTTGATATCCTGATCATAACGAGCCATAATGAATCTCAACCGCTTGTGATGCTCGAAGCATTGGCCAAAAAGGCATTGCCTGTTGGATATCAGGTAGGGGATTTTACGGATGATTTTGGCCTTTCATTTTCAAAGGATCGGTCCATAGAGGAACAGGTGAAAAGAATATCAGAACTTTGGGCGTCTCCAATCGATTTTGAGTACCTGGTAGATGAAAAAGTGAAATTGATCAAAGAAAAGCACACCTGGATTGAAATTTTTGATGAATACCGGGCATTAATGAACCGAATGATCCGGAAAGAGGAGACCATTACATTTTGAGTGATGATAAACCCTTAATTCTTTTCGAAACCGAAGGATCTTATCCTTATAGCGGCGGCGGTGTGTCTACCTGGGCGCACATCCTATGCACCGAATTAAAAGAGAAAGTGGATTTTCATCTACTTGCCATTACCGGGAATCCATATGTAGAAAGTCGTTACCGTCTCCCAGAAAACATCACCAAAATAATACACGTACCGCTTTGGGGCGTTGACGAACCGTCGGACTATTACGATAATGACCGGCCATTTTCCTTTCAAATTGAACGGAAATCAAGAGCAACAAAACAGGTTACCCTAGAATATTTCAAACCGCTTTTTGAGGATTTTATTCAGTGCTTGCTTAATCCTTATACCGATGTCCAAAAGATCAGTGATGTACTTTACGGTCTCTGGAAATATTTTCAGTACTATGATTTTAAACAGACCCTGCGGCAGCCGTTGCTTTGGGTTGAATTCAAGCACGCCGTTCTTACTTATTTTGAGGAATCTGATCTAAAGAAAAGCGAAGAACCCCGCGTCTTTGACCTGACTTTTGGGATGCGCTGGTTGTATCATTTCCTTATGCCTATTGCCGTAGATGTTTCTAAGGATATTGATGTGTGCCATGCTACATTGGCCGGTTTTCCTGCATTAAGCTCCATAGCGGCTAAATATGAGTATGGTACGCCCGGTATCGTAACCGATCATGGCGTATATATGAGGGAGCGCTTGATCAATATTGGTCAGGCCGATATGCCGTACTTTTCCAAACGCTTATTGGTAGATCTTTCCACATTGGTGAGTCGTGCAGTCTATTATACAGCTGATCAGATCTCACCTGTTACCACGGCAAATAAAGAATGGGAAAAACGCTTTGAAGCGGATGAAAAAAACATCGTACCAATTTATAATGGAGTCAACACAGATCTTTTTAAACCTACTCCAAAGCCACGTCAAACCGAGAATACACCGACCGTAATTGCTGTGGCTCAGGTTTTTCCGTTAAAGGATATTGAGACCATGATACGAACGGCTGCCCTTGTTCGGGAAGAGATACCAGAAGTACAATTCAAAGTATATGGCAGTCTGGAAGTGGACAAACCCTACGTCAAGAAATGCCGGGAACTAATTAAGGAACTTGATCTGGAGAGTACCTTCGAATTTGGAGGTTTTCATGATCAGCCCAGCCAGATATTCAATGAGGGCGATATCTCGATACTGACCTCTATTTCCGAAGGATTTCCCTACACTGTGATCGAATCCATGAGTTGTGGGCGGCCCGTTGTAGCAACGGATGTAGGTGGAATCCGGGATGCGCTCGAAGGCTGTGGAATTCTATGCAAACCCCGTGACCCAAAAGATATTTCTGCCGGCGTAATAAAGTTACTTAAGGATGATGACCTTCGCCTGGAATATGGCCAAAAAGCCAGGGAACGGGTACTATTGACCTTCAAGACCGAGATTTCTGTTGATGCTTATTACGAATCCTACATCCGGCTCAAGGAAAAACCTCGCAAACCTTTTAAAGAGCATGTTAAGGTAGAATCCGTTAAGAATCTGCTGATGCACCTTGATAGCATTGAAGAGGAGGCGGCACATGTCGGATGAGATAGAGCTGAATACCACAGAACTTGACCACGCTGAAGCCGTAGACGTCATCACGGAATCTGTGCACGAATTGGTTGGTAACCCGATAAGCAAATGGGCGGTTGCCGCAACCATCGAGTCGCTGGGAGTCCGGGATGTAGATGCCAAAACAGACTATGGATTTGATTCAGTATTTGACCTGGCAGATGTGGTTTTTAACAGGATCAAGAAGAAGATCAATGAAGGTGAAGACGAAGATATTCACGATGATTTTAACTTCGGCGGCTTTTTTCTGACACTCAAAAATTTCCTCAAATACTATTCCCAGGGGATGGTGTTTTCATTGCCCATGCTTTCCCAGATCGTAGCTATTTTGATCTTTGAGTATGCATTATGGGCCTGGTTCGACTTTAATGAAGCCCAGGCTACAGTGGTGGCACTCGGCACTATTCTCTCGTTTATAATTACAGGTGGTTTCATTCAAACGCTTGGGCGTCTGGTCTCAAAGTACAAAGGGGAGAGCAATTACTATCTGGCAGCCAAAGCCTCTCTCTCGGTCATGAAGCTGGCCATACCGGTAGTATTCATTTCAGCACTGCTTATTTTTGGGTTGAACCTGATCTTGCCATTTTATCCGCAGCAGCTCATGATCTTATCCATGATCTATTTTGTGTTGATCTCTCTGCTGCTTTTAGTGGCAGCTGTACTCTTTGCCACAGAACAACGCACCATGATCTTGTTTGGGATTCTTGCAGGGACTGCAGTCGTTATTTTTGGGATGGATTTTGCCGGCTTCGGGATCTATATATCCCAGTGGCTTGGTATTTTAGTCGGTACGCTTATTATGACAGTTTACGCGTACATATATTATCGCCTTAAAATCCATAGTCTGCGACAAGAGTTGTTCAAACAGTCGCTACCCGAAACAGAAGTTACCTATTACAACGTCTACCGATATTTTATATATGGCTTCTGCTATTTCACTTTTTTATTCATGGATAGATTGCTGGCTTGGTCTGCCGGGCCGCCGCCCCCTGAGTACATCATCTGGTTCAACACACCATATGAACTGGGTATGGATTGGGCTCTTATTACATTGGTCATTACCATCGCGATGTTGGAATTCAGTATTCAATCCTTTTCCCGATACCTGATACCGGCTCAAAAAGCTGCTTTTGTTTCCAAGATTAAATTCTTTAACAAATTTTTCAGGCGTTTTTATGTTAAGCAGGTATTATTACTGTTATTTGTAGGTATAATCTCCATTTTAGTTACATATTATGGAGTGCTAAGTTTGAGGGTTTTTGAAAATCAGGTTCCGGAAATAGCTGATTTTTTTGAGAACCCAATGACATTCAGAGTATTCTGGCTGGCAAGTATCGGCTATCTGTTTTTGATATACGGTTTACTGAATAGCCTGTTCTTTTTCACGCTGAACCGCCCCGAATTAGTGATGTACGCTATGGCAGGGTCATTATTTGTTAACTTTGTAACCGGCTTCTTATGTAGCCGAATTTTTGGATTAGAGTATGCTGTTATAGGCCTCATTGCCGGTTCCGTTGTATTTGCTGTAACAACCGCAATTCTGGCAAAAAGATTTTTTAAACATTTGGATTACTTTTATTACTCTGCATTTTAGGAGCTCAATATGATCAAAGACGTAAAAAGCTATATACATACCGTAGGCAACAGGCTTAGCAAGGCTTTTTCTATGGAGACATTTGGGACTGAGGATCAACTAGAATTCTGGGAGCTTTCGGCAGAACATTTTTCTCGGAAAGAACCACCTACTTTCAGTGAAATTGTAAACTGGATTGATCTGCTGTATCGCGCTCCCGTTCATTTTGTGTACATCCTAAAAGATGGAAAACTGATCCTTGACAGGCGACATGTCCTCACGCAAAATATCCTGGATAAATCTACTGATGAGAAAGACCCTCACGAAGAAAATCCTCAGGAAAAAGAATACATCCGAAACTTTGAACATCAGCTCCAGAATCTTGAAAAGAAAATGGATATGGATGATATCTTTATGGAACAGGGGATCTCATCTCATGCCATAGGTCAGTGTGAACATATCCCTCTATTTACAAAAGAGGCTGAGTTCTGGGGTATTTATTGCGTAGGACCTTATACTAAAAGTCCGGAGCAGATCACCCCAAAACTATCTATTGTAAGCCGCATCCTCTCAGCATGGCTTATTGGTCTTGACGAAACAGAGAACAATCCACAAAAAGATTACAGGGAAAAGGTTCAGGCTGTGATCTCAGACTTGGGAAGCGGACAGTTAAACACTTCTGGTCTTGCTGAAATTCTGCTTCGTTATTTTGTTCATAAACAGAAATCGAAGGTAGGAGTAGTCCTCGAGTTCACCCAAAAGGGGCATCAGGTAATAACCACTGTGGGACTAAATGATGAGGCCGAGGCATTTTTAAAAGATGAGGGAACTAATAATTTATTAGAGCAAAGTGAAGCCGGGCAAAAACTCTCTGAAGACGGGAAGAAATTCCTTCAATTGGCGGGCGTTGAGATTCAGTCCATTTCCTATAAAGGAGAATCTTGCAGTGGCATGGTCTTAGTTGAAAAAACCTCTGAGAGTAGTTCTTACGAAGAAGAGGGTGCAGGCTTGGGAGACTCTTTTGCAAAGTTGCTGGATTATCGTAACCAAAACAGGTCTTTCTCAGACCAACTGATGGAAACCTACTATCAAATGCTGAGAAGCATGGAAAAAAGGCGCACTAAGACGAAATTTCATACCCCGCGAATGGTGGCCTTTGTGCAACGCTTTGGCATGTTGTTTGGATTGGAAGATGATGAAATGGAAATCCTGACGAAAACTGCAAAATTACATGACATCGGTTATGTAGGAGCCATGAGTGTTGAACCCGGCAAAACAATTGGCGGAGAGATGGATCACCCGATCATAGGGGCAGAATTGATCTCAAACCTGGCAGTAGAAAAAGATGTTGTGGAAGGTATACGAACGCATCATGAGTGGATAAACGGGAATGGTACTCCGGCTGGTTTAGGAGCCGAAGAAATTCCATGGACCGGCAAGATTGTAGGACTTTTTGAGTATGTAGTAGATTTTATTGAGTCGAACAAAGAAGACGATTCCAAAAGCGAAGATGAATGGTTAGAAGCCTTATCAAAAGGATTAATGCAAAGGGCAGATGTTCAGTTTGATATGGTACTGATTCCAACGGCTATACAACTTATACAATCACTGGGCTGGGATAATTGTACATCTCTAGGTGCCAAGGATTAATGAAGCTTTTTGCAACCGGATTACTTTTTATGGCTATTCTGACGGGATGTGCTCCTAATTACACTTCAGACATTGATTCACTGACTCCATTCGGAATCTGCTATACAAAACTGCAGCCTGCCCAGGTTGAACCGTACAAGCTGGTAGTGATCGAGCCTGATTTTTATTCCCGGCAAGAGATCCTTGAGCTAAAGAAGACCGGAACTAAGATCATAGCATATGCAACCCTTGGGGAAGTTGACCCAAACCGGTGGTATTTTGGAGCCATGGAAGAGTATGGATTTCGCGGTAAGAATGACGTCTGGAATAGCTTTTTTATTGATGTTGAAAATCCAGAAGTCCGCAATATGATCTTGAATCAGGTGCTCCCTGAGATCATGGCCAAAGGAGTAGATGGGTTATTCCTCGATACCATTGATGCTGTTTCCCCAGAAACAGAGCGGGGCGACATGAAAGACGCAATGGGTGAATTGATTCAGTCCATAGGTGCTAAATTTCCCAATAAGATCATCATACAGAATGCTGGATTATTTTTGTTGAATGAAACAGCAGATCATGTGGATGCTTTCTTAACAGAATCGCTTGCTTCAAATTTTGACTTCGAAAACCAGGAATACCTTATTCGCTCAGATAGTGCTTACACAGCCCGCCTGGGTTTTCTGAATGAATATGTGGAGCAGAGCAGGGTACCATTTATGGTGCTCGATTACGCCGATTCTCAAGCTCATCTCAGACAAATAAGATCCCGGCTTGATACCCTTGGCCGACCTTATTTTATAAGTAACATCGCACTGAATCGCCTTCCGGAAAATGCGGATTCTGTAGCCAATAAATTTCCAGCGGGGGATTAATGAACTACGAACTTCAGGCCATATTCTCACTTTTCAGATTGCTGCTGGGTTTCTTTTTTGTGTTCGGGCTGATAACGCCCTTGTTTTTCAATTTCATCAGCACTAAAAAAGGAATTGACCGAATTGTTTTTTCATGGATCAGCCTTGGTGGCTTGCTGGTGGTGGGTAGTTTTATCCTGGTTACATTAAATATCTATGATTTTATAAGCATTCTGTTTTTTCTGCTGACGTTGCCTCTTTTGGTGAAATTCTTCAAAAGGACATTTGAGGGAGAGAACATTACCGACATCTTTACGACGGCCGAGCATAGTTTTGTTGCCACGCATATTAACAAGATTGAGCAGATAAAAGAGTTGACCTTCTCAAAGATAAAGGAGCGCTTTAAAGGGAAGGCCAAACTTAAGATCACCAAGCCATATTCTATTCTTGCAGTTTTGATCGCCCTTGCCGGATCGGGATTGAGAATTGCACCGGCCATTCAAAACTCGGCCCCTTTCAGCCGCTTGTGGTATTTTGAACTGGGTGCTGTAAAAGGTCTAAGTCTTCAGCAATATTTTGATGGTTTCCCGGAACCAAAAGGCATGCATTCGCTGATCAGTTTCTTCAGTACTATCACACAGATCAGTCCAGAAATGATCCTTCATCTCATTGGGGGGCTTATAAGTTTCTTTCTGGCTGTGATCATTTTTTGGATGATCCAGGATATCACAAAACAAAAATATCCGGCAGCATCACTATTCGGCACTATGTTATATGCGATCTTCCCATCACTATTTCTTCCTGTTTCTATGGAGCTTGAAACCGAACTGTCATCGCTGGCCATCTCGCTGAGTTTTGCGCTACCAACCATGCTATTGTTCTTAAGAAACATCCGTTCCGGTGGAAATACCCCTTGGTTCTATGTGTTCATGGGCGTGATTGCAACGGGGATGACCAATATATTCATTCTCCTGATGGTACTACTTCCATTTATGATATTTGGACTGATCTCTATTCCCAAAGGGAAGTTCTTCCGCTATTTTGGCAAAAGCACACTCTATCTGACTGGCGTATTTATTCTGACACTCAGCCCGTTTATTGGTTATTGCCTTATCCATGACATTGCCATTTCCACCTTTTTTCAGGATCAGCTTTTTGATACACAGGTGTTTAGCTTCGCCCCAAATCTGATAATACCTATACAAGACCTGAGTGTATATTACTTAACTGGCGGTGCCTTTTTGCTTTTCGCCTATATTGCCCGCTTTTTTATCCAGAAGAGAAAGAGATTATCTGATGAGGTCGTTTTTATTTCTTTCTTTATTCTACTCTTGTACATTTATACGCCATATTTTGAATATCAGTATATCTGGGTAGATCCTGATCAGCTTAATATTGTATACGGGATATTTATCAGTATATGTGCAGGCTTGGCCCTGTATTCGGTCTTTTTGTTCATGGAATGGGCCATTCAGTCATTCCAAAAAATAACCCCGTATTTATCACCGGCTTTGGTGCTCATTTTTGCTTTCAGCATTTTTATGGTACAAGGGGGATTCCAAAGCAACCGATTACTTCCTCAAACATTACCCAACGGGTTCTTCGAGGCCTACTACAAAATTGTAAATGAACGTGTGCCATATACTTACGCAACTGTGGGACCTGAACTCGATCGTGAACTCTCCGTAAACCGTCATTACTTTATGACCTATCAATACTTTTTGAATAATTACGGAGCCATTGACTCGCTATATCAGCAATATTTAACAGTTCCTGCCGAACAGCGATCAGAAGTTCAGGAAGTTCCGCCGGCCAGTATTTTTATTTTTGTTGAAAAGCCTCCTTACGGATCTATTCAACAGGGAATCTTATACGATGCACAAAGTACAATGCGCGATATTGAACAATGGCTATCATCGTTCCGGGAAATGGAGGGCCGTACTTTAGAGGTGTACCATGAAACGGATCAGACCACTATATATGAAATTGTGAACCGGGAAGGTGAATCTACTATCGAAGGCGTTTTGAATAATATCTACCCAAAGGAAGAAGGACGTGCTGCAAGATTATATAAATAATAGTTTATTTTTTAGACACAAGTCGGGCGTTGGGCTAATTGTTCTGCTTGCTTTGCTTTTTCTGATTGGTGCGTGTACTCAGGATGAAAATGGTGCACCATCTTTAGTCGAAATTTCTTCTGATCACATGGTATTGATACTGAAGAATCAGAGTGAGGAGTTTAGTCCCGGTGCTGCAAACCAGGTTGTGCGTGCACTGGATTACGCAAAGATCCCTTACCTCACTATCGATCTCGGTATCATATCCAGAGAGTTGAATATCCCCAAAAGTGTAAAAAGTCTGGTCGTAACAACTCAGAGTGTGGCAGAACTCTCTGATCTTGAACTTGAGCGAATGGTTGAGTTTGCCTCCCGTGGCGGCTCTATTGTATTTGTAGGCCCTGTTTTAGATCCTCGGCTTGGGTTTATGCAAGGATTCCGCGCCGATGCCGAATTAGAACTCGATTCACTAAATAAAGGGTTTCATTTATTTGAGGAAGGTTTTCCTGGCATGAAAAATAAAGACTTTGATCTCCCCGGATTACAGCCACATTATGGAGTTCAGTCAACTGATTTTACTAATAATGTAGCAACACTTGCAGGAACCGCTACCGATACCGAACAACCTTTTATAACCTCCAGAAGTCTGGGGCTGGGTGAAGTTATTACCGTAAACAGTTTTGTGGTTGAAGGGAAGATCTACCGTGGAATTTTGTTTTCAGCCATACTCCGCGGTTTAGCCTCTGTCCCTTATCAAGTTGCCAACGTTAGCACCATTTTCCTGGATGATTTTCCTGCTCCCTTATACAACGAAAAGCTTCCCCCGATAGATGAGGAATACAATGTAACGCATGCCAATTTTGTTACAAAGATCTGGTGGCCCGATATGAAAGCCTTGGCAGATTCATTTTCAATAGATTATGCGGCAATGGTAGCCTTTAATTATAACGCCAATGTGGTACCCCCATTTGATTTTCAGGAGTGGCGACAGGGGGCGGTAGTTTTTAACGAGAATATTGTAGACGGCAGTATCTTTCTGGCCAAAGATATCCGGGATTCACGCCATGAGCTGGCATTTCACGGATACAATCACTTTTCATTATGGATGGAAGACTGGGATAACATCAATTTCATGATCTCTGCGCTGCAAGCGGCTCGTAAACGCTGGCAGGTAGATAATCTCGGTCAACTTCCAACTAATTATGTACCCCCAACCAATAACATTGATTCTACTGGACTTGAAGCCGTAATCAGAGGTATGCCCAGCATAAAGTATATGAGCTCATTATATCTGGGTGAGGTGGAAGATGGAGGCGGGCGTGAGTTTGATCCGGATCCCTATGTGCCGGCTCATATTTTTAACTACCCAAGGATCACAAGCGGGTTTAATATGGATACCAATTCGCTTTTCAATCAAAAAGGGATGCAGCTGCTTACAGGTATTTGGACACATTTTGTGCATCCTGATGATGTATTTCAAGTTGTACAGCGCGATGAAGACGATTTCAGTAGTAGAAATCCATTGGGATTGGGATGGCAAAACTCAGACGAATATGGGTATGGGCTTTATGATTTATTAAGTCAGAGAATTAAGCACACTCTTTATCATTTTCCGCAAAACAATTTTGTTTCTGCTACAGATGGAGCCAGAATAACCCAGGATTGGCGACAAAGTTTGACGAGGTATGAGACCCGTGGCAATAATTTATTAATTCGATCCGGGTATCGCTCTGCTTATGCCCCGAATGTTGAAAATGGCGAACGCAGCTGGTTTTTGTATGTGCCACAGGAACACGCTAATGATGTAGAAGAGGTTCTTAAGGCTCAACAAATTGAAACCGAAAGATCTAATCTCTGGAATGGGTTTTTATACCAAATAAAGACGGATAAGCCGACCTTTTTTGTGCCGAATATTGATCCTTCACTTCAATATGATCCTCAATTTCTAAACAGCCTGGCAGCGGATGTTAAGCAACGATATCAAAATTATCTTCAATCAGCCCAGTTGCAACAGATCACGGAAGAGGACTGGAGAGATACGCGGCTTGAAGATGCGCTAAGGGCTTGGCGTAGAAACCCGAATAGCAGATCTGCTGAGGAACAAGTAATCTCTTTAAGTACAGAGTTTGGGATGATGGAACGAGCCATCACAATTTTAGAGAATCGTTTGCTGGAAAATGAAAACTGGGCACAAGAAGACACTTCGAGGCTGATAACTTATTATGGCTGGGAAGGATTGCAGGGAAGAGCTGAGTTATTTCTGGAAAAATTATGGGAAGTATATCAAAGCCAGAAAGTAATTGATCTAAAAAATCTGGCTGTAAAGCGACTGGGGCTTTTTGGAGAAAACTTTGAACGGCGATGGCGACAACGTGAACTTAAACTTGCGCCGAATGATTATGTGTTGTTGTTGAATTATACCAGATCTATTGAATCTCAGGAGAATTGGCCCGAGATGAAGGAGAACTTGCGAGAATTATTGAATATGCGGCCTCAAACAGATTCTCTTTATGCATACACTATACAGCGGTCCATCTATTACGAAAGTCCAGACAGTACACTGGCTTTGGTGGAAGAATTTCCGACACAGGCCTATGATCAGTTAACACCATTTGCATCCAACATTGCACTGATGTACGGCTTTAACGCCAATAATTATGCTCAAGCTTTGTTCTGGGCAGGTAACGCACCCAGTTTCGATCGTCGCCTGGAATTATTCTGGATCTCTCAACTTAACCTGGATGCCCTTTATAAAGCAAAAGCTTTGGACTATCTGGCTAATAATACGGATAACGCTCAGATTCGCTCTTTTGTGGGCACTAATCTATTCTATCAGGGATTTACAGACGAAGCCTATCGGATCTTATACCCTTTATTTCAGCAAGAAGAGGAACAAGGTTTTGCAGCAGATACTCTTTTAAGAAATGAGATCGGCTTCCTTAGCTATCCCCAGAAAAAAGACTTTTTCTACCAATACCCTGAATTCTTTGATGATGATCAGGTTGACGGTCTGCAGAGACAATACCGAGAAAATGAAGGCATAAGAGGGCAGGTTTTTGGAGAATATCGTGATGATAACTTCAATAATACCTTTGCCCGTGGAGGAATTTCGGTACAATTTGGAAATCGGCTCCGTAATACTCATTTACTGAAAACAGAATACTTGGTGTTTGCAGACGATAATCCTCAAACCAATGAAACCTTGCAATACCAGGGATTAGGATACGAGTATACCCATCGCTCCGAGAACCAGCAGCTGGAATTCCGGGCGGGCTCATCCGTACTTTTTGGACAGGAAGATTTCATTCCGGAAGGGTTGATCTCAGTAAGCTTAAGCAGAGACTCAGTATTCACCTCTCTGCAGCTAACGGGAGGCTCAGAACTCACCTCTTCATCCATTCAGAACGATTACTATCAGGCCCAATTACAGCTCTATCGTCAAGATTATTGGATGAAGGGCAATGTGCTTACTACCATTTCCGCGAATGGGAAATACTATACCAACGATGTTCTCAGGTATGGAAGTTTTGGGCGTTTGTACCTGGATCTGATGGAATCGAACTGGAAAATCCGTCCCCTTGCTGAAATTGGGTATTCGGATGCCACGGAAAATTACCTCACCGGAATACCATACTATACCCCGGATCAATATTTTTCTCAGGGCATAGGACTCGATCTTCAATTCAGAAAACCTAATACCTTCGATTACCGAACCCAGCTTACGGCTGAGATTTTAGGTAAGCATGAACGAAGAGATGGATTTTTTGCAACCGGACGTGTTCAGCTGGAACATAAATTTCGAAACTTCTGGCAGATCAGTGTAGGCACAGAGATCTCAACAAGTAGCGTGTATAGGTCTAACAGAATATTTTTCACGATATCGCATTATTTCCCTCGTTCCCTAAATAGAAGAAAGAGGTAACATTCAGAAGGTAGTCTCGTAGGGTAGAACATGCGTCACTTAAAAAAACATTTAGAGTGGTTAGTTTTTGCAACGGGTTTATTGTTGCTGGCTTTCATGAATCCTGAAAATGCAGGCACATCTTTGTGTTTCTTCGAATGGGCAGGCATTAATTTTTGTCCCGGTGAAGGCTTGGGACATTCTATTTCCTACAGTTTCAGAGGAAATTTTGAAGCAGCATTTCAAGCACATATAGCCGGACCTTTTGCCATTCTTGTCCTGTCAGCTAGGATCGGTTCCATCTGGCGCAATTTGTATTATCAATCAACATCAACCAAAGAATTATTACACAATGGCTAATATCATAGACCATCTCCCGGAAGTAGAAGGCGACGAAATGATTTACGTGAGTAAGTTAATGGAAAGCCTCAGCGATGAAAAGGCTTCACGATTTGCCAATGCATACAGAGCCCGCCGAAAAGATCCCCAATTGATTTTAGGGACTTGTTTACTTGGATTTTTAGGCTTTGCCGGCATTCACAGGTTGCTCTTGAATCAGATTGGAATGGGTATTCTATATCTGCTCACCGCCGGTTTATGTTTCGTGGGTACCATTGTTGATCTGATCAATTACAAAGACCTCGCTTTTCAGTATAACCGTGGTATCGCAAAAGAAATACTTTCTTACGTAAAGTAGGCCTGTTATTTGGTTAAAGTCATTTTCTGAGTTTCCAGGTAAAAAGCAGATGAACCCAGCTTGATCTTAACTCTGTACAGATAGATACCGGTAGGAAGTCCATTCATCTCCACATCTACAAAGGTTTGGGGTGTATTGGTAATTCCTGAAAGCTCCGTAACCAACATGCCGGCCGAGTTATAGATATCAACACTGTAGTTGGCTTTTTCAGGGGAGGAAAAGGTGATCACGGTTTGAGGATTAAAGGGATTAGGGTAATTCCCGATCATTTCGAAGCCCTTTGGTACACCGGTAAACTGCTCCGTAGAAACAGCCATTTCATTTGCACCTTCCGCTATCCAAGTTCTGATAAGCTGAATTTCTTCATCAGATAGGGGGGAAGCATTTTGAGGCATTCTGGCTCCGTTCTCAGGGTTTGGCTCGATCTTATCGACCAAAGGACTTTCATCAGGTTCACCCGGCTCAACAATGTTTGTTCCGTATTGACTTCCAACACTGTTCATGACCGCATCATAGCTGCTAAGCGTAACGCCGCTGTTACTTCCATGACAGGAAGTGCAATGCTGATCAAAGATTGGTTGAATATCTTCTTCATAGTCGACTTGTGCCTGTACTGACATGAAGCATCCCACAAACAAAAATAAACTGATAGTAGCATATGTTTTCATAATAACTCCTGTTTTAGATTAAAGACCAAAGAACCTGTTAATGTTAAATCCAAGCCGGAAATCCATGGCTGAAAAATCATCGTTTGTCCTGGATAACAAATGCTGTTCGGTAAACCATCTTCCAGTCATAAAAAAGATCTGAAATACATGTCCGCCGGTATCAATTTCGTAAGAGATGGCGACATGATCTTTTGTATTCGTGTTTCTAGGACCTATAACGGGTAAAAACTCAAACCCCACGGCATTTCGGGCATTCAATTTATACCGACCTGCCAAGCCAATCCCGAATAACGTATTATGCAAAGATTCATTTGGCAGCTCTTTTACTACCGTATTTTGATGGGAGATCATAGGAGAAACCTGAAGGCTGAATTGGTCAGAAAACTTCCGTGCTATCAGAACTGAGGCCAAATAATTGAGCCGTTCTGTAAAGGAATAATCAAAGCGCCTTTCTTTCTGAGTGGCTATACCCACACCACCTTTTAGGGCAATTTGAATGGGAATATCATCTGAACGAAGTTGCTGGAGAAGGACATATTTTACCCGAAGATCTACCATGTTTTCGAGGCTTGTTCGTCCGATCCCGATATCCAGCCGGTCGGTAATTCCATAATCTATTCCAAGCCGAACCGCAGCTCCTCCGTCAAGCCCGAAAAATTCATCAATCCCGCCTGATACCAGACCAAAGTTATGCATCACCATGGTATTCAGATTTTTAGCAGGAAGGGCTGTAACCGTACTTAAACCTGCAATACTTCCCGCCAGGAATATGTCCTCCACCGGTCCGTCTTGAACGGCTCTGGTACGTTCCATCTGCCCATACAAGCTGGAAGTTGCAACTAACATGATCAACCCAAAAGAAATGAAGATTCTCATGATCAATGATCCTCCATAGGTTTTAGCAAGGCTTTAATTTCAATTTTTTGCTCCTGATCTACTTTAAAGAATAGCAGACTGGGAGGGACGATGTTGTAATCTTCCAGCCGAAGCACCCAATTTGCCGTAAGCATCAATCCATCGGGCTGCATTTCCAGGGTTCCTGTGTAGGTTGTATCTTTTTCCACCCCATGAATTTTAAAAGTACCCTGAACCGTGATTTCCTGAGCCACAGAAGTATCAGGATCAAAGGGTGTGATCATTTCACCATAGAATTCAGCGAATGGAAATTTTTCGGTTTCAAGGGTTTCCCGCATATCCCTGTCTCGTTTGGATATGCCGGTCTCCAGTGTAGTCAGGTCGAGATAGAAATCCACAATCTTTGTATTCAGGTCGATCTTACCGGTCAGGTACTCAGACTTACCTGAGAAAGTATGCATAGGAACTTCAGAATGAAAAATGGCCGTTCCGGTTTCCGTGTAAAATGCCTGGGAATGACCTTCCACAGAAAAGAAAAAAAAGCTTGCTATGAGAAGTAGGTATTTCATGTCAATTGTCCTCCGCTCCGCCTTTGATCCAGGCTCGTATTTTGGAAATTTCATCATTCGTTAAAAAAGGTCCGCCTTGAGGCATTCGGCTGCCGAACCTTGGGTCAGGTTCAATCTTGTCCACCAATGGACTATCATCAGGATTTCCGGGATTTACAACAGCTTCTCCATAGACCGTTCCTGAGCTATTCATCAACGTACTGTAAGAAGATACATTTACTCCATTGGTACTTGAGTTCACGTGGCATCCGCTGCCTCCACAGGTTTGAGTGAGAATCGGCTGAATATCATTTGAATAACTAATTTCAGAAGGATCGTAATCTGAACTTTCCGAAATATCTTCTACATTGTTGAGGCAGCCCTGAAGACAGGTAAAACCTAATAGTAATAATACAACATGAACAGTTTTCATAATTTAGCCACAGTTAAATAATTTATTAGTCAGAAAAACTATTCTGTTCAATATTAAACAATATATCCAGAACTAATGCAAGTGATAATCACATAAAATGAATACCTACCATGATTTTAAAATCCAGACAACGATCTGAAGAGTTATTGGCTGAGTATATTGCTACTGAAAGTTTGCTTAACCATAGCAGGATGGTAGCAGAAGCGATGGAGTCTTACGCCCAAAATTTAAATAAATCTAAACAGGAAATTGAGGAATGGTGGACCGCCGGTTTATTGCACGATCTGGACTGGGAGCGGTATCCGGAGGAGCATCCCAACAAAGCAGTGGAAGAAATTTTACCGGCATATGATTATTCTGGGGCGATCCTGGAGGCTATTAAAGCTCATGCGCCAGACAGAACGGGAAAGGAACCTGAAACTGAGATTGAACGCTATCTTTTTGCTTGTGATGAGCTTTCCGGTTTTATGAATGCAGTTTCACTGATGCGGCCTAACGGTTTTGAGGATATGAAAGTGAAATCTGTGACAAAAAAACTAAAGGATAAGAAATTCGCAGCCAATGTCATCAGGGAAGACATCCGGAAAGGAGCCGAATTGATCGATAGAGATCTAAGGGATCATATTCAGTTTATGATCGATGTTTTCAAAAGTTGAGCCAATTTCCATTTAAACATGTTTTAAAGTACATTAGCCGACGAGGTACATAATATTCAACAATTCAAAAATACATGAGAGTACTAATAAGCACCTTTATTTTCGTACTAAGCATGTCGCTTAGCGTAGTTGCACAACACTCCTCATCCCATATCTCTTTAAACGTGAATTTGTATGAGGGAGTAGACGAAGCTTTTTATTCAAAAAGTACATTTGGAACCAAAAACCCCATATATGCTGCTTTCCCCGTTACCTCCATGATCCGCCATAATAGAGTAGATGGCTTATTTATTGGATATCAGGAAGACAAAATGGGGTGGAACCGATCTGAATTCCTGGGTATCGAAAGTATTGATATTCATGGAATGGCGGGTTATTCGGTTGCACAACAGCATTTTCAATATGCCCTGGGAGCAGAGAAAAGTATCGGGAATGAAAGAAAATGGTTGTTACTGGGTGGACAGCTTCACCGAACCACAACATCTGAAGATTACTGGCGAACGGGTTTGTATGAAAACAGCATCAGTTCATTCGCCACCGGCTTTGATTATCATGATTATTACAACGCAGAAGGATATGGTTTCTACGCATTGCTAAGGCCCGTTCGCATGCTTGAACTGGGCGCTTCTTACAATGAAGACCGGTTCAGCAGCGTTGAAATGAATACTGATTTTGCACTTATTTCGAGATATTCCTCATTTCGAATGAATCCTGCTATTGATCCAAATTTTGATCAGATCGATCAGAAGAGTCTTAACCTTGGTGCAACCATCAATCCATTTATGTTAACCAGGTCTTTCTTTAGCACTACCATTTCTGCAAAAGCCAAACTGGCTAACATGTCGCCACTCAATAATGATTTTGCTTACAACAAATGGGAAGTGGAAACGAAATCTACGTTAAGAATGGATAAGAGCACGGTATTTAAATGGAGATTTATGGCCGGCACCATTACCGGTGAAGCTCCCATGTTCAAACAGTTTGCCTTGGGCGGTATTGGAAGCATGCGTGCTTTCGGATACAAATCAATGCAAGGCAACCAGATGCTGATGAGTAATTTTGAGATGCAGTTTGGAAAATCTTCATCCCATACCAATGGGTGGCCTAATTTGAGTTCAACGTATCTAACTCTGTTTCTTGATTCCGGTTCTTCATCTTTCAATCAAAACTTTGTCAATACAAACAACCCGGTGGCTAACTTTGATATTCCAATGGCAGAATTATCGCACAATGCCGGGGTAGGACTTGGTCTGGGTGCGGTTCGGTTTGAAGTGGCTCAGCCTATTATCGGCAGCGAGGGAAGGACCTCCTTCTGGATAAGACTTAATCCAAGTTTTTAAAATATATTCATTCAAAAAGAAACCCGGATCGATCAAGACCCGGGTTTTTTCTTTAGGGCATTTGGTGCTTTGCAGCATCCAAAGCTCTTTGTTGCTCTTCCTTGGCTGATTACGGCATTCCCAAAAGATTGTTACGCATCTCTTTAAATAATTTGTCGATAACCGTTATTCTCTTTTTGAATAGGTTTTGTATCTTTTAGTATGAATCTACAGCAACAAATAGCTCTTAGTAAATCCGAACTCATCTCAACACTACTCATTTTTGTAGTGATTGTGCTTTCGGTCATAAGCTCCCGTTTAACCCGCCTCACTTCTGATTCAGCCTTAGTTTTTGAGAATGAAACAGAGCTGATCTTAGAAGAAAGAACTGATGTTGAAAAGCTACAACAACATCTTTCAGACCTGGGGGTTGAAGTTGATGAGGAAGAGATGGACTGGGCATCTGCACTTTTGGGGTGGAAAACATTTTCCAGAGGTCGATATCTGCTGGATGGTGATTATTCCTACAATGGCTTGCTTTCCAAATTAGGTCGGGGAATTCAGGACCCTGAGAACATTGTGATATTGCCGGGCATCACAGAGGAGCGTTTTGTAGAGATGGTTAGTGGAAAATTCTATTTTCAACCTGATGAGCTATCGGCTATACTCAGCGATAGTACCTTTTTAGCTGAAAAAGAGCTTACGGAAGGACAGTTATTTGCAAGAATGCTTCCGGAAACCTACCTGGCATACTGGACAAATAGCCCCCGGGAATTTGTTACCAAAGTTTTGCGTGAATTTGACCGTGCCATTCCGGATTCTTTTTATACTAAAGCTGAAGAAATGGGCTATTCTCTGGATGAGATCCTTACTTTGGCCTCCATTGTAGAATGGGAAGCAAAATTTACCGAAGAGAAGCCCCGCATCAGTGGTCTTTACTGGAATCGACTGAATAGGGGAATGCGTCTTCAGGCCGATCCCACCGTACTGTATGCCTTAGGCGAACGCCGCCGGCTTCTATTTGAAGACTATCAAATTGATCATCCCTACAACACTTATCTGAGAAGAGGATTGCCTCCGGGCCCGATCACAAATCCAAGTTTTTCAACCATTGAAGCCACACTTTTTCCTGAAGATCATGATTACTTGTATATGGTAGCCAATCCGGAGGGAGGGCATACCTTCACCAAAACTTTCCGGGAACATCAGGTCGAAAGCGAGAAATGGAGAATTTGGATCAGGGAGCAATACCGGATCAAAAGACAGAGAGAACGAGAAGAAGCCCAAAACATAGATCAGGAAACTCCTTAGTATTTAATCCTCTCTCTGAATTTGCTTGATCTTCACTTCCTGATTGATGTGTGAGCCATTGAAGCTGACATCCATGATCAATCCTCTGTAGTTGGTAAGTTCTTTCAATCCCTTCTTGAGGTAAGCCGGATTTTGCACTCTCTTCAATGTTTGAAGGATCACATTTGCTGCATCGTAACCTACTAAGGCAAATCGTGTCGGAGACACTTCAAAACGTAACCTAAACGTGCTTTCAAAGCTTGAAAAGGAAGTATTCCCTGCATTCTGTTCCATCGTTTTGGTATAGTAGATCTTATTTTCGCGTAAACGACTGTTTTCAAGATCAACATTTTCCCATTCTTCAGAGCCAAGTATTATCATTTCACTTTGCATAGCCTCCAGGTTGGTGAGTAAGTTGTTGATCAGAGTTTCTGCAATGTTTCCTGTAAATGGGGCATAAACCGCATCAATATTATAATTGAAGACTGTATCGACTTCGGGATCAAAATATTTGACGTATTCCGTGATATCATATCCCTGAGAGGCTAATTCCTCTACATAATACCGAACAACTTCTGCATCAAGATCGCGGGCTTCATCCAAAAATGCCTGAGCCGAAGGTTCACCCAAAGAACCTTCTTCGGCTATCACCGCAAGTGTATCATACCCTAAGGTGTTGATCGCATATTCAGCGATCTTCTTACCCTGAACAGCAAAAGTGGGATTCAGCTGGAACGTGTAGTTCTTGTCAAGGTTGATCTTATCTGAGTTAGCCAGCGGAGTTAAAAGAGGGACTTCATATTCTTCGGCAAAATCGGACATACTCAACGCCATTTCTGAAAATAGAGGGCCAATAATAGCATCCGCATGATCATTCCAGACAAGTTCTGCAGCAATCTGGGATGCTTTTCCAGGATCAGTCTCTGTATCTCGGTATGAAATGAATGCTTTAAAATCAGTATTCTCGCTATTGAATTTTTCCACAGCCAGCTGTATACCAAAATAAAGCTGTTGAGAGATCTCATATTGAGGAGATTCCACTTCAAATGCGGGCAGAGCTACACCAATGTTGTAGGCGATACCTTGGGGGGCCTTTGGATACCTGGTGGGATTGTAGCGCTGCATGTACGCAGCAGAATCACTTATCAGAGCTTTAATGGAGCTAAGTTGAGTGGTATCTGCATTTACCAGGCTTTGTTGATACTGGCTGAAGATGGTACGTGCTGTACCCAGATCAACATTGCCAATCGCTGCCTCCATAAGATCAAGGCGGACTTCATCATAAGACGTTGCATTAAAAGCAGTATATCGCTGTTGGGGCGTAAGAAAATCTACGAGTCGATTATAAAACTGGAACGCATCTCTGGATAGGGTAGCGGCCGGTCTGGATTCATTCAATTCATGTAATGCATCAAGTGAGGATGCAAAATTCTTGAGCTGGAAATCAACCAAAGCCTGCGTGTATAGAGCCTCATCAAACACTTGTTTTTCTGAATCATTCAGTTTGTTTAGGTAGTGTTTTGCTTTCAGATAATTGGTAAGCGCATAGTGACTTTTACCGGCAAACAAGATGGCCTCAGGGTTATCACTATTTTCAAATACCTCCAGAGCACGTTCGTAGTTGCCTTCCTCATAAAATTGAATGCCTACTTGAAGGGATTGGGCATTTGCAGAAATTGAAAACAGACAAAGTATAAAAGAAAATATCAGCAGTCTTTTCATGAATATGATTGATTGAAACCTGATTATAATGCAGACTGAAACTAAAAAGTTCTGCAATGGAATGCTTTGGTAATAGTGGATTAAATGAAAAAAAGGGACAGAAGTTTCCAAATAAATCTGTCCCTTTTTTACGATCAGAAATTAGGGAGCCGGGTAAACATAATTTGACTCAAAGCTAAGTGGAATTCCGATCCACCAGTAAATAAGCAGGAAGATGGTCCATACAACCATGTAGATCATCGAGTATGGTAACATCATCGAGATCAGGGTGCCAATTCCGGTATTCTTCACATACCGCTGACAGAATACAACCACAAGAGGGAAATAAGGAAGTAGCGGGGTGATGATATTGGATACAGAATCCCCAACGCGGTAGGCTGCCTGGGTAAGGTCGGGAGAGATACCGAGCTGCATAAGCATTGGTACAAATATCGGGGCAATGAGCGCCCATTTTGCTGAAGCAGATCCCACCAACAGATTTACGATAGCACTAAGAATAATGATTCCAACGATCGTGATCTCACCAGGCAGAGCGAGTGACTGTAAGAAATTTGCTCCCTTAAGCGCTACCAGAAGTCCAATATTGGAGCTGGCGAAAGCATCAATGAATAGAGCACAGAAAAAAGCCATTACGATATAGTACCCCATGCTCTCCATCGACTTTTTCATATTGTTGATCATGTCTTTGGAGCTCTCGTATTTTCCGGAAACCCATCCGTAAACCACACCGGGAATTAACAAGAATACAAAGATGAGCGGAACAATAGCCTGCATCAGGGGCGCTTGAAATGAGAACAAAGAACTCACATCGGGGTTATCCCAGCTTGGATCTCTGAGGGCAGAATCTTCGGGCCATGCCCACAGAAACAATCCGACTATACCGAGCATCATAGCACCAAAACCTAACCAAAAGGCACGACTTTCCTTATCGGTGACTTCTTCCATTTCAGGCATTTCGTCTTCATCCCCATCTATTTCTACATCTGAAAGGCGGGGTTCTACAATTTTATCAGTGATGTACCACCCAACCAAAACAATAAGGATGCTGGAAGCGGCGGTGAAGTAAATATTATTAAGTGGATTGAGTGCAATTTCCGGATCCAGGATACGAGCGGCCTCCAGCGTAAAACTCATGATCAGTGGATCGATAGCAGAGGGAATGAAATTGGCAGAAAAGCCACCGCTGACACCTGCAAAAGCTGCAGCTATTCCGGCAAGGGGATGCCTGCCAGCCGCATAAAATATGACTCCTCCCAGCGGTATTACTAGCACATAGCCAGCATCAGCTGCTGTGTGAGATACAATTGCGATCAATATGAGCATAGGTGTCAGAAAAGCTTTTGGCGTAAAATTGAGCAGCTTTTTCAGTCCTGCATCGATCCATCCAGAGTGCTCTGCAACCCCAACGCCAAGCATGGCAACCAACACAATCCCAAGAGGTGCAAATAGTACAAAGGTCTCAATCATATTTGCCAGAAAAGCCGCCATTTGTGCCCCGGTGAGCAGGTTCTTGACAGCAAGTTCATCTCCTGTAAGCGGGTGTGTTTCTCCAAAATCGATAGGAGCGAGTATGGCCGACATGATCCACACAAAAACAAGCAACAGGAAAAAGAGCATGGCCGGATCCGGCAACTTGTTTCCTGTTTTTTCGATGAAGTTCAAGAACTTATTGAAGAGACCTGTTTTGTCTTTACTTACCTCTTCATTTTTGACGTCTTTATTTTCCTTTTCCACGGTCTATGATTTTGATTTCCATTTAATTTCAGATGGAGAAAATAACACATTCGAACATCTATGCAATACCAAAAACCGGATTGCTTAATTTGAAATTGATTTCTTTATTGTTTCAATAAAAAATAAATCAATTCGGGAAATAGCTATGTTCAAAAAAATGATAGCCAAAGCACAACAGCGAAAAGAAGATTACCAAAATGCCATGGAAGAGCGACTGAACGATTTTGGTGATCCCTTAGCAAAAAAAATAGACTGGTCGCCATTGAAGGGAGGCGGAACAAACTTCAGGACCCATACTCTTACCGAAGATTTTAATCGGTTGAGCTACAAAGCCTCCAAAGGAGCGATGTTTTTTGCTGGGATATTTGCTGCCGTAGGGGTGCTTGTTCCGGTTTTTATAATCTACGGCAGTATTGGCTCAGGAGCTGAGATCTTTGCTTCAGAGAATCTTATTGCAGCGGGTTTTGGATCCATTTTCGCTATAGTGGGGCTTTACATGTTCAAGCTCTTTACAACACCCATTACATTCGATAAAAATGTTGGTTTTTTCTGGCGAGGGAAGAATACGCCGGAACTCTACGGCAAGAATGATCCAAGCAATTCAGTTCGATTATCTGACATCCACGCTCTACAATTGATCGCGGAAAGGATCAAAAGTGATAATGGTTCCTACTTTAGTTTTGAGATCAACATTATCACCAAAGAAGGAGAACGGGTTCATATTGTAGACCATGGAAACCGTAGATCCATTTATGAGGATGCCGAAACGATCTCTAAATTTTTAAATGTGCCGGTCTGGGATCTAAACAGATAAGTATGTTATTCCCACTCAATAGTTGCCGGAGGTTTTGAACTCACATCGTATACCACACGATTGATCCCTTTGATCTCATTGATGATGCGGTTGGACACGTGCGCAAGAAAATCGTAGGGGAGATGAGCCCAGTCGGCCGTCATGCCATCAACACTGGTTACAGCGCGCAAGGCGATAGTAAATTCATAAGTTCTTTCATCGCCCATAACGCCCACACTTTGCACAGGAAGTAATACTGCCAGTGCTTGCCATACTTCGTGGTAGAGATTCTGTTTTTTCAGCTCTTCAACAAAGATAAAATCTGCTTCGCGAAGAAGATCAAGACGTTCTTTATTTAGCTCGCCTATTACACGAATTCCAAGCCCCGGTCCAGGAAAAGGATGCCGGCCTATAAAATGAGCAGGTATACCCAACGCTTTTCCAACTTCACGAACTTCATCCTTGAACAATTCCCGAACCGGCTCGATCAGATCCAGTTTCATTTCTTCCGGAAGTCCGCCCACGTTATGGTGCGACTTTATAGTAGCTGATGGTCCTTTAAAAGAGACGCTTTCGATGACATCCGGGTAAAGTGTTCCCTGTGCCAGGTATTTAAAATCAGAATTATCTCCGATCTCCTCATCAAACACATCTATAAACGCATTACCAATGATCTTTCTTTTTTCTTCAGGATCAGAGATACCTTCCAGTCGATCAAGAAATAATTTTGAGGCATCAACTCCGCGAACGGGTAGTTCCAGATCTCTTGTATACAGATGCATCACATCTTCAAACTCATTCTTACGAAGAAGTCCGTTATCAACAAATAAACACTGAAGCTGATCTCCAAGAGCCTTGTGCAGTAATGTTGCCACAACGGTAGAATCTACACCGCCAGACAGGCCGCATAAGACTTTATCATCCCCAACTTTCTCACGTATATTCCTGATCTGCTCTTCGATGAAGGATTCGGATGTCCAGTCGCCTTTAAGTCCGCAAATGTTATAAGCAAAATTTTGAAGGAGCTGTTTTCCGTGATCAGTGTGAGCTACTTCGGGGTGAAATTGGACTCCGTATATATCATCTTTTTTATGCCGAACTGCTGCAACTTTGGCATTTGTTGTATGACCAATGATCTCGTAAGTATCAGGCAGTGTTTTTATATGATCGCCGTGGCTCATCCACACAACACTTTCATCGGGAATGTCTTTAAGCAGATCTTCGCTGTTGTCGATCAGCAAATTGGCGCGGCCATATTCTCTTTTTTCAGCTTTTTCTACCGATCCGGGAATTTCAGCGTGGGCAAGTAGCTGAAGTCCATAACAAATACCTAAAATGGGCACATCCCAGTCCAGGATCTCTTTCTGAAGGTATGGAGCTCCTTCATCATTAACACTCATGGGTCCACCGGAAAGTATAATACCACCGGGAGTAGGTTCAGAAACTTCATCCAGTTCAACATTAAAAGGGTGAATTTCACAATATATGTGAAGTTCACGTAGACGGCGGGCGATGAGCTGTGTTAGTTGAGATCCATAATCCAGTATGAGGATCCATTCCGAGTGTCGGCTATGCATGAGTGTGTGTGATGTGAGTTAGTTATAGATAAATAGAAAATAGATTAACTATGGCACATGTTTAACGTGAATTCGATTCAAGAATTAGCCACAGTTGTCACTCTGAGCGACTAATAATTATAAAATGGATAACTGTTTGCCGCGATCCCGATCAAATCGGGAAAAAGAGGAACAACATCATAGTCATTAAACTACTTGAGATCCTTCGCAGCAAACAGTTGTTTTTAAAATAGTTTTTCAAGCGCTCAGGATGACAACTTCTTAAGGCTTATCTCTGACTCACGTTAATTACCAATTATTCAAAATTAATAATAAAAAAACCTGTCAGGTTTAAAGCGGAAAGCACCGAGGTATCGACGCCTTCAAAAACCTGACAGGTTTATTCGATCCTGAAAATATCAGGCGATAACGTCTTCGTATTCTTCTGCGGAAAGGAGATCGTCCAGTTGAGAGTCATCGGCAAGCTTGAACTTGACCATCCAGCCGTCTCCATAGGGATCATCGTTTACCAGCTCGGGTTCATCCTCAAGCTGTTCGTTGATCTCAGTAATCTCACCATCTAGGGGTGCATAGAGATCTGAGACGGTTTTAACTGCTTCAACAGTTCCAAAGGTGTCGTCTTTGTCTACCTCGGTTCCTTCCGGTTCCAGCTCAACGAATACAATGTCTCCAAGTTCACCCTGCGCAAAGTCGGTGATGCCTATGGTAACCGTTCCGTCGCCATTGTCTTTCACCCATTCGTGTTCGCGGGTATATTTTAAGTCTGCTGGAATGCTCATTTACTTTCCTCAGGTTTAAATTTGAATTCTCTTTCCAGATACTTGGTATCAAAAGTTCCTTTAATGAAGTTCTCATCATCCATCAACTGAATGTGATAGGGGATCGTAGTTTTGATTCCTTCAATAATGAATTCCTTGAGCGCACGCTTCATTTTTTTGATAGCCTGAATACGGGTCGGCGCGTTAACAATGAGTTTTGCGATCATGGAATCATAATGAGGGGGAATGCGGTAGCCTGAATAGGCATGTGTGTCTAACCGAACTCCATGTCCTCCAGGGGGATGAAATACGGTGATCTCACCGGCAGAAGGGCGGAAGTTAAACTCGGGATCTTCCGCATTGATCCGACACTCAATGGAGTGATTGTTAAACTCAAGTTCAAATGGTTTCAGTTCTTCTCCGGCTGCAACTCTGATCTGCTGTTCGATCAGATCAATTCCCGTAACTTCCTCGGTAACGGGATGCTCAACCTGAATACGAGTATTCATTTCCATGAAATAGAAATTATGGTCATCATCAACCAAAAATTCCACTGTTCCGGCACCTTCATAGTCTACGGCTTCGGCTGCGTTGGTAGCAGCATCTCCCATGCGCTTACGAAGTTCTTCCGTCATAAGAGGAGAGGGAGATTCTTCCAGTACTTTCTGATGACGTCGCTGAAGCGAACAGTCTCGTTCCCCAAGATGCGTGTGATTTCCATGCTGATCAGACAGAACCTGAATTTCAACGTGATGCGGATTAGTTACAAAACGTTCAATATAAACAGCCGGATTGTTGAAGGATGTTTCAGCCTCCTGGCGACACATTTTGTAATTTTTCTCCAGCTCTTCAGCCTCCAATACAAGGCGCATTCCTCGTCCACCGCCACCAGCGGAGGCTTTAATGATCACCGGGAATCCGATCTCATCACATACTTTTTTTGCGTCCTCGTACGATTCAACCACACCATCACTTCCGGGAACAACCGGAACATTATTGGCGATCATGGTAGCTTTGGCCACTGCTTTATCACCCATTTTACCAATGGATTCTGGCGACGGACCAATGAATTTGATATCGTGCTCGCGACAAATACGGGAGAATTCAGCATTCTCAGAAAGGAAACCGTATCCGGGATGGATGGCTTCGGCGTTGGTGATCTCCGCAGCTGCTAAAATACTTGGTATCTTAAGATAACTTTCTTTTCCGGCCGGGGGACCAATACAAACAGCTTCATCCGCAAATTTAACATGCAGGCTATTGGCATCAGCGGTGGAATATACAGCCACGGTTTTTATACCCATTTCCTGGCAAGTACGGATGATCCGCAGTGCAATTTCTCCTCGGTTGGCAATCAGAATTTTATTAAACATGAAGCCGACTTAGTCTTTTTTGATGATAAATAATGGTTGGTCGAATTCAACGGGAGTACCGTCATCTACTAAGATCTTTTGAACGGTTCCGCCAAATTCAGCTTCAATTTCATTCATGATCTTCATGGCTTCCACAATACAGATCGTATCTCCTTTGGAAATTTTATCTCCAACCTTCACAAAAGGATCGGAATCGGGGGAGGGAGCTTCATAAAAAGTTCCTACAATAGGAGATTTAAGCACATCTCCTTCCGGTTGGTCGTCGCTCCCTGATTGATCAGCTTGAGGCTGACCGCCTTGTTGTGGCTGGGCAGGTACAGATGGCTGTGCCGGAGCCTGAGGAGCTGCGGCAGGCTGAGTGTAAGCTACTTGCTGCACCTCACCTTGCTTTTTCACCTTAATTTTGAAGTCACCCTCTTCGAGTGAAACTTCGTTTACATCGCTTTCCGCGATCATGTCTAAAATATTTTTGATCAGTTTTAAATCCATGATTTGGTCTTATTTTGCTCGTTCTAAATATTCTCCGGTTCGGGTATCAACGCGGATCTTTTCACCCTCATTGATAAAGAGGGGTACATTTACCGTTGCGCCAGATTCGAGGGTAGCAGGTTTGCTGCCCCCTTGAGCTGTGTCGCCACGAAGGCCGGGATCGGTTTTTTCGACAACGGCATCAATATGATCCTTAGGCTCTACATAAAGTACACTTTCTTCATCAGCGTTGATAACAACGGTACAATTTTGTCCATCCACTAAATATCCTTTGCGCTCAACCTGTGATGCATTTACGGGTACCTGTTCGTAGGTATCGGTATGCATGAGAAAGTAGATCTCCCCATCATTATAAAGATACTGGTACTCGCGGGTTTCAACCCTAACGGCTTCGGCATTTTCGCCGGAGCGCCAGGTTTTCTCAATATTCTTGTTGTTTACAATCCCTTTTAATTTGGTACGTACAAATGCAGGGCCTTTACCAGGCTTTACATGTTGAAATTCGGAAATGGAGTAGAGTTCTCCATCCATATCAAGAACCATTCCGTTCCTGAAATCCGATGTTGATACTTTTGACATTCGTTTGTTTTTACTCGATTAAATTTCGCACAAAAATACTACCTGCCTGTTTGGATAACAAACCGGTTTAGATGAAATTCGTAACCAAATTGTATAGGATGGCGGCCGGGCAAATATACTTGATGAAAATGGGCCATATCTTAACAAATAAAGTTTGCTTGATACCTGCAAATCCATATTCCATTTCATTGACCGCATTTTCAGTTTCCCAGAAATATCCTACAAAAATACAGATCAGGAAACCACCCAAGGGTAACCCAATGGCACTAAAGAGATAATCAAACCAGCCGATCAAACCCGGGAAGAATGCAACAAGCAGGGAGACCATAAAGATTCCGCTACCTACATACCATGCGGCTTTTTTTCGTTTAACTTCAAATTCATCAATAACGTACGAAACGGGTACCTCAAGAAGCGAGATTGTAGAGGTCAAAGCTGCAATACTAAGCAGCAGGAAGAAGGTAACCCCAAGTAACATTCCCACGCCACCGCCTATAGTATGGAATAGGGCAGGGAGGATCTGGAACACAAGGTCGGTACTTGAAGCAAGCGACCCACCGGCATTAATATTAATACCCTGGCTTTGTGCCAGATACATAGCCGGTACAATTAATAAACCGGCCAGGAAAGCGATCCCAACATCGGCTAAAGTCACAAATGCAGCCGCCTGGGGAATATTTTCTTTTTTGTTCAGGTACGACCCATAAGTGATCAAGGCGCCCATCCCCAAAGAAAGGGAGAAGAAGGCTTGTCCCATGGCTGAGAAAATGAGATCAGCATTAATTTTACTGAAATCAGGTAAGAGATAAACGCGAACACCTTCTGCACTTCCCGGTTGTAGAAGTACGTATACGATCATGATTACAATAATACCTATTAGTAGGGGCATCATTGCCTTGGTTGCGCGTTCAATACCGTCACTTACCCCACCAGTAATGATCTTGATGGTAGCAAACATGAAAACGGCTGCAATCAGTGCATTTTTAGGTCCGTTTCCGGTATCCGTGAGCCAGTCTGCGGCTCCCTGCCATCCAAAGAAGTAGAAGATCTCCTCAAAGGCGAAACCAAAGGCCCAACCGGCAATAACTGTATAGAAGGAGAGGATCATCACCCCGCAAATAACACCCCAGAGACCGACTAATGGGAAAAATTTATTATTACTGATGGTCCGAAAAGCACCAACCGGGTTTTTACCGGATCGACGTCCAATAGTGATTTCGGCTACCATCACCGGAAACCCAATAGCGAAGGTACAAAGTAAATAAATGAGCAGGTAAGCAGCACCACCTTCGGTAGCTACTTTAGTTGGAAAGGCCCAAATGTTGCCTAAACCTACAGCAGAACCTGCTGCTGCAAGTATAAATCCAAGTTTTGAGTTCCATGAACCGCGATCGGTGGTTGTTACAGCCAAGTGATTTTCCTCCTTAGGATTGATTAATTAGGGGCGTAAAATATTTTAAGCATTGCTCACACGCAACTTTCTTAATACTACCCCAGAGCTTGGAGCTACAGTATATGATTTTTGTACGCTTTTGATAGTCTTAGAGCCTGCTTTTTTATTGTCTACAACAATTTCCCAATATGTATCTGGCAGGGTAATTTCATGTTCCTGCTCAGTATTGGCGTTCAATGATACAAAGTAATCGTACATATCACCCGAACTTTTTCCATCTATTGAGAAGGTGATATGCAGCGGGTCATCATATACCTTGAAGTTGATCTCATCCGGTGTCGCCTTACGCAGAGCTGGAGATTGTAAACGTAAGTCTATCAATCCTTTATAATATTCAAATAAACTCTTATTGACTTGTATTTCATTAAAATTCAGCCAATTTGTTTCGTCATCTTTGTTATACGAATCGTGATCAATTTTACCTTTATTGGGATCTATACCGAGGGGATCACTAATAATTTTTGTGCGCGCCCACTCTTGTCCTGCATGGATCATCGTAATACCCTGAGTTACAAATAAAGACAGGGCAGCAAAGCTTGCGACACGAAATTCATTTTTGCTTAAAGATGTTGCCTGAGTTGCATCCTCAAACACCTTATCGGCTTTTTCTGGGTTTAGTACGATCCGAATATAATCGCCCAACGTGTTCCCGTCATGACTTTCAAGATAGTTAACCGAATGCCCCGAATGCTGGAACAAGCCATGTTCTCCGGATTGAAGCGTTCCACGGATCAAATTCTCAACACCGTACCGGGTGTAACTTGGGTCCCAATTACCAAATATCAATCCCTTGCTTTCTTTGGGATTATGTCCTTTAAAGCCATTTCGTATCCGATCATTCCAGGCAGCCCAGCCATGGTTAGAATAACCATCCGGGGTATAATTTTGGCCCCAGGGTTCAGCGATCAAAACCACGTTTGGGTTAATATCTTTTGCTTCCTGCTTAATCAGATCTACCGTTTCCCAGTCAATCAATCCGGCCAGGTCAAATCGAAATCCATCAATGTGAAATTCTTCCATCCAGTACTTTATGGACTCTACAATAAGTTCTCTCGAGTGCCGGGCTCTGGTATTGATGTCGTTTCCGGTCCAGCTGTCATTTAGGAAGTTTCCTTTCTCATCCAGCCTAAAGTAATGGTCCTTGGCAGTATATTTAAGCGGGTTCAGGTCGTAATGGGAGGCATGATTATACACCACATCCATGATCACAGATATTCCTTCTTGGTGAAGGGCATTCACCAGCTTCTTAAGCTCCAATTCTGCTTTTTGGGTTGAACCGGTCACGGCATCCGGGTTCAGGGCTGCATCCGAAGCATAAAGTGTTTCCGGGGCACAATAAAAGGAGGTCATGTATCCCCAATAATTACGCGCATAGGGATTCCACGTATTTTTCACGCCCTCTGGAGTCTCTGTATTATGCGGAGGCTCGAAATAGGCAAATTTTTGCAGCGGAAGAAATTCTACAGCATTCACCCCTAATCGTTTTAAGTGAGCAATGCCGCCCACTTTAGCTTCTCTGAAATCATTATATACACCTTGAACATAGGTTTTAGCCGATGGATGAGCTACCAGATCCTTTATATGGGTTTCATAGATCACCAAGTCTCGGGGATCCTGTGGCGGGGTGAACTCCTCATCTTCCCATTTAAAATCAACGGATTCAGAGATCTTGGTCTTAGGAAACTGGAGATAATGATTCTTTGAGGTTACATGTTTGCTCCAGGGATCTGCAACGGGATGAGAAGTGTGCATAAAAAACGGATCGTCTTTGGGGCCATCAATGATATAGGCATACCACTTTCCAATAAAGCTATCCTGTATGATGGTTTCCCAGATGCCCGCTTCATTTTTCTGAAGGGGAAGCGTAAGACCACTTTTATCCTCATAGTTTTCATAGATCACTACCGACACAGCATCTGCTTTGGGAGAAAAGAGTCTGAAAACCGTCTCGGATTGTGAAAAAGTACACCCAAGAGGATAGTCGTTCAACTCCCCGACAGTACAATCTTGCTTCGTTTGTTCTTCCATTATGTAATGGGGCTGCCCGGTTCGGCGTCGGTTTCTACGAATTTGAGCTCACCATCAGGGGTTTCTGCCATCAGGATCATACCCTGACTTTCTACGCCCATCAGTTTTTTTGGAGCCAGATTGGCGACCACACTTACTTTTTGTCCCGGTAGATCTTCCGGTTTGAAATGCTTGGAGATCCCAGAAACGATGGTGCGTTTTTCCAGCCCGATATCAACGGTTAATTTGAGCAGTTTATCGGCTTTTTCGATCTTTTCAGCCTTAATGATCTCACCGGCTCTCAGATCCATTTTCATAAAATCACCAAAATCCATGTCGTCTTTAATTTTCGGGACATCAGGAGTTGGGTCTGCTGCTTCAGCTTTATCGTGTAGTTTTTGAATTTGTTCTTCGATGGTTTCGTCCTCAATTTTTTCAAATAGAATTTCGCCTTGGTTCACGGGTTTTCCTGTTTCCAGCATATTTGGGGTGATGTCATCCCAGCTGAAGTCATCTGAAAGGCTAAGTTGAGCCCTCAGTTGCTTCATTTTTGCAGGAAGTATCGGCTCAAACAAACAAGCCAGGGCCGCACTGATCTGCAGACTTACATATAAAGTATTCCCAGATTTGATAGGCTCAGTCTTGCGGGTCTTCCAGGGCTCTGTCTCCGTGAAATACCGGTTTCCGATACGAGCAAGGTTCATGGTTTCAGAAATAGCTTCCTTGAAGCGGAAATTCTCATAAGCCTGTGTAACTTTGTCTTTTTGTTCTTCGATGGCTTGCAAAGCTTCCTTGTCTACATCTGAAGGTTCGATCAGCTCGGGCACCTTTCCATCTGCGTAATTAACAGTAAATGACAACGACCGGTTGGTAAAATTCCCTAACACATCGGCCAGTTCGGTGTTGATGTGCATCTGAAAATCTTTCCAGGAAAAATCAGAATCCTTGGATTCGGGAAGGGTGGTACCCAATGCATATCGCAGCAGGTCGGGCTCAAAATCTTCTAAATATTCGTATAGCCATACCGCCCAGCCCCGGGAAGTAGATAATTTCTTGCCTTCGAGGTTTAGGAATTCATTGGCCGGTACGTTTTTGGGGAGTACGTAGTCGCCATGTTCCATCAGCACTACCGGAAACATGATGCAGTGAAATACAATGTTGTCTTTTCCGATGAAATGATAGAGCTCGGTGTCTTCATTTTGCCAATAGTCTTTCCAAAGTTCAGGCTTTCCTTGTTCCTGAGCCCACTCCTTGGTGGCAGAAACATAGCCGATGGGGGCATCAAACCATACATAAAGGACTTTGCCTTCCGCTTCTTCAAGGGGAACAGGTACGCCCCAGCTGAGGTCACGCGTGGCTGCACGATCAGCTAAACCATCATTCAGCCAGCTTTTCACCTGTCCCATAACATTGGGCTTCCAGTTTTCTCGGGTTTCGATCCACTTCTCTAGTTTGGGTTGCACATCACCGAGGGGCATATACCAATGCTCGGTTTTCTTCAGCTCAGGCTTCTCTCCGGAAAGCGCACTCACCGGATCGATCAACTCAGTAGGAGAGAGTGACGTACCACATTTCTCACATTGATCGCCATAGGCTTCTTCATATCCACAATTTGGACACGTTCCCTTTACATAGCGGTCGGGCAGAAACATCTCTGATTTAGGATCATACAGCTGCTCTTCCGTTTTCTTTTTGAAGAAGCCTTTCTCATAAAGTGTGGTAAAAAATTCCTGAGAGGTCTCGTGGTGTACTTTAGAGCTGGTTCGGCCGTAATAATCAAAGGAGATCCCAAAATCCTCAAATACCTTTTTATTCATTCCATGATAGCGGTCTACAATATCCTGTGGCTGTACGCCTTCCTTTTCTGCCGCGATGGTGATTGGAACACCGTGTTCATCTGAGCCGCAAATGAAAGCGACATCGGCATCGGTCAATCGCTTATAGCGACAATAAAAATCTGGTGTGAGATAGGCTCCCGCAAGGTGACCCAGGTGAATGGGTCCGTTAGCATATGGAAGAGCCGAAGTGACAAGAATTCGTTTTTTATCGGGCATTGAGTGAGTTGTTGGTCTTCTTTTTGAATTTAGCCGAAGATAAGAAATGGTGGCTTCAATATTTAAGGTGTATCAAAATTTATTCTATAAGTAGGTGTGATTAATTTTACCTGGAACTCCAATCAAAAAGTCATTCTGAGCAACTCAAAGGACTTTGGCTTTTGCGAAGCATGGGAGTGCAACCCAAAAGGAGAGGAGCAAGTGGTTAGCTTGTTTTATGTAGAGTACAATCACCCCAAATAGGCAAGCTTCTTCGTAGGAGCCTCAGAATGACTTTATTGGGGGTTTAGATCCCTCTAGTCGTAATTGCAAACCTGGGAATTAGCAATGAGGCTAGAGGAATATCTTTAAAAAACCTGCTCATATTCATCCAGAAACTCCTTAACTTTGAGGTATGCTAATTACATTCGAAGGAATTGACGGAAGTGGGAAGTCCACACAGATCTCACTGTTAAAAGAAGAATTAACCAAAAGAGGTCTAAGGGTAGAGGTTTTTCGTGAGCCCGGCGGTACGGATGTCTCAGAAATGATTCGTGGAATGCTCCTTAACCCCGAGATCGAGATCGACCCGATTACGGAACTGTTGCTCTTTTCTTCGGCTCGCTCTCAGCTGGTAGCCGAGAAAGTGCTCCCTTTATTAGAAGAAGATGCAGTAGTCATTCTTGACCGCTTCTATGATTCTACCACTGCATATCAGGGGTATGGACGGGAAAGTGTGCCTATCGCACAAATTCAGCAAATTAATGAAACTGCCACTCATGGATTGGAACCTGATATTACTTTTTATCTGAGACTGAGCCCCAAGGTAGCTGCTGAACGAACCAAAAGTTTTGAAAAGGATAGGATGGAGCAATCCGGTGATACATTTTTCGAGCGGGTGTATCAAGGATTTGAAAAATTATCACAAACTGAGGCGCGCTTTGAAGTCATTGACGCCGAGAAAGACATTAACACTATCCATTCCAATATTTTGAATGCTGTGACCGAAAAATTAGGAAAAAATGATACGGATTAATCCCGTTTTAAAAATTTTAGACCTCAGTTAGCACTAAGATTCTAAAAAAACTTTGTGAAAACTCTTTTTTATAGCGGAAGAGCATTGAGCCTTAATCATATTATCCGTAAATTTAGAACAATCTGGATGAGTCCTGCCTATTTCCATGACAACCAGTTCATCAAAAGAATACAATTCTAACGATCATAACTACCAAGTA
>CERJ01005860.1_pt1 | contig 98273 bp, 91 predicted proteins | sample 530781 | NCBI WGS metagenome assembly CERJ01 (sample SAMEA2620967, study PRJEB7988) | marine metagenome | biome: marine biome (ENVO:00000447); feature: deep chlorophyll maximum layer (ENVO:xxxxxxxx); material: "saline water (ENVO:00002010), including plankton (ENVO:xxxxxxxx)" | depth 30 m
TTGAAGGTGACTCTAGCGCAGGGGTCCCACCCGTTCCCATCCCGAACACGGCCGTTAAGCCCTGCAGCGCCGATGGTACTGCCACAAGCGGTAGAGTAGGTCGTCGCCTTCTTCCTTTTTATTCAGGCCCCCCTGTACCACAGGGAGGGCCTTTTTTTATGCCAATTCTACTCAGTTTTATCGATTGAAAAGCTTACCTTTTACGATATATGATATTGTTCAATTTCTTTAAGTTCTAATTATAGTCATCGTTGATATCGTGCTATGGAAAAGACTGTTCTGTTTCTCTCCTTTTTGCTAATGTTCTGTTCTTCTATTGCCAATGCCCAATCAATTCAGGAATGGACAACTTATTCTTCAGTCCGAACAGTCAATGATTTAACGTTAGATGAGGACAATAAAATTTGGGCTGCTACAACCGGTGGCGTCATTTCTGTAAATAGTGACGAAGAATTAAAAAACTATACTACAAAGGAAGGGCTATCCAGATTGGATGGAACTTCTATCATCTACGACTCATCTGAACATCAAATAATAATCGGTTATATCAATGGGGTACTTGATGTAATTGATCTCAATAACGGAGAAATATTTCCGGTCAATGATATCGAAAGAAATCAGAATTTCACTTCTAAAGGCATCAATGATTTTTCTATATATAATGAATCGCTATATGTAGCCACAGATTTTGGAATTGTCTTGTACGACCTTGAAAGTTTGTTTGTTGATGATTCCTTTATTCAAATTGGAGAGTTTACGAGAGGGATTCCTGTTACAGATATCTTTATAGAGCAAGATAGTTTATATGCAGTAACACCTGAGGGAATAGGAGTAGGTAACTTATCAGATGCGCTTTCAGTCAATTCAAATTGGTATAACATTCACTCGGAGAATAGTGCTATAGAAGGAGAAATAAACACGGTGGGAGTGGACAAGGGTTTACTTTATGCCTCAACTTCTCAAAGCAATTATTTAAGGAATGATAGTGGTTGGATTGTTTATGATGGTTTCGGTAGTGCTTTGATTGAAGAATTTATAAAGGGTGGTGATCAATTAGGGGCACATTCGGAAAGAAGTATTTATTTATCAGACGAACAAACGGATACTTTCAATAGAATCCAACCTTCCCAAAACAACATTACTCTACGAGCGATAACTATAAAAGAGGGGTTAATTTACGTAGGTACAGCAAGTAATGGAGTAGGAACTGTAGAAGTTAACACAGGTTATACTGATCTGTTTGAGTCTGGCGGACCATATCAAAACTATTTTGCGGACATCAAATTTGATGAAAACAGAATGGTCGTTGCATCTACAAATGAATCTGCCAGGAATAATGCGATCGACAATGCAAAAGGCTACTATATATATGATGGTGAGAACTGGTATAATTTCAATCAAAGTACCAATGAAACAATCAACTCCTTCGGTTTTCAACAGACTTTCAGAACAACTATTACGGATGATTATTATTATTTCGGAAGCTGGGGACGTGGAGTAGCAAGGCATAATAAAGAGGATAACAGTGTTCATATTTTTGATGAGACAAACTCAACGCTGAGAGGTTGGGTAGATGACAGTGATCAATTTCCGGTGATATCGGGGCTGCAAACAGATAGTAATGATGACGTTTGGTTGGTTAGCCGTTTCGGAGATACCCCACTTTATTATCAAACTCCGGGAGATGAGAATTGGGTACCTCTACCAAAAGCGAATACCGCAGCAAATTCTGATGAATATGTTGGGCTTTTCATTGACTCCAATGACCAAAAATGGGTCACTTTGCAAAATACATCGTCTGCCGGGAATGGACTGATTGTGCTGAATACAGGACAAGAACCCGCAAATACCTCAGACGACAGATCCATAAAGTTGACTACGGGAAATGGTAACGGAAATCTTCCCGATAATAAGGTAAATGCAATTATAGAAGATAAAGAGGGTGAAGTCTGGATCGGAACGGGACGAGGAATTGCGCGATTTATTTTTCCGGAATTGATGATTGAAGGAGGCCCGGCAGAACGCGAAGCTCAATGGCTTATCAGTGATGATACTACGGCCTCTTCCCGGTTTTTATTACGCGATGTAAATGTTTCCACTATGGCCGTGAATGCAGCAAACCAAAAATGGATCGGAAGTTTAAATCAGGGAATCTGGGTGCTAAACGCCGAAGGTAGCCGAATCATAAAAAGACTAACAGCAGAGAACAGCCCGCTTTACTCAAACAACATTAAGTCTATAGCAGTTAATGATGAAACCGGGGAAGTCTTTATCGCAATGGATGAGGGGCTTATCAGCTATCAGGACATTCCAAAAGCTCCCGCACAGGAAATGAACGAGCTGAAAGTCTTCCCCAACCCATTTTCATACAACAGAAATTCACGAATTATAATAGAAGGTTTAAGTGAAGAAACAACAGTCAAGATAGTAGGTGTTGATGGGAGTGTGGTTCAGGAACTGGAAGCACGGGGTGGCCGAATTGACTGGGATGGATTGAATTACAACGGAAATGAACTGGGAAGCGGAGTTTATTTTGTGATTGCTTATGAGGACGGCAACCGTCAGACCGGAATGGGAAAAGTAGTAATAGTACGATAGCTTATGGATGTAACAACCGTAATTATTAATTACCAGACCCCTGATTTGCTTGAAACGGCTGTTCGTTCTTTTAAAGATCATTATCCCGACGTGCCATTATTGATCGGCGATAACGGATCCAAAGACCATTCGAAGAATCTTATTGAAGACCTGTCATCAGAATTACAAAATACCAAAGCAGTATTTTTCGAGGAAAATATTTATCACGGTCCCGCAATGGATCGTATGTTAAAGGATCACATAATATCGGAATTTGTATTCTTTTTGGATAGTGATACGGAGACACATACGGATGGCTTTCTGGAAGAAATGAGTGAAATTGCGGCTTCTGAGGACGTATATGCAGTAGGGCAGACCATTACCGTGAATGAACGCGGATTTAAAGATGAAAATGGTTTTGAGATTATATTGACGCCCTATCTGTTTTTAAAAAGAGCGTTTTATGAAGAATTACCCCCGTTTATACACCACGGACAGCCTACCATCCATAATTTTAAGGAAGCTCACGAAAGAGGACTCAAGCTAAAAGACTTCCCGGTTTCAGATTATATTCACCACCACTGGCGAGGCACTGCAGACCGTTTTGGATACGGCTTGGGAATTAAAGGAAAGCTCGACTATTTTTTGAATAAACTCGGATTTTAGCACGTGAAAGATAGAGCCATCGACATTTCTGTTGTCATAGTAAACTATAAGGTGAAGGAGTATATCGCCAACCTGCTGAATTCCCTGCAACGCAGTGCTGAAGATCTGACTCTCGAAATTTTTGTGGTAGATAACGCCTCCGGTGATGACTCTATTCCATACCTAAAAAAACGTTTTCCGGATGTTCACTATATTCAGAATGAAGAAAATGTTGGTTTTGGGATAGCCAATAATCAGGCTATAGAAAAGGCCCAGGGAAAATACACACTCATCATAAATCCGGATACACTGGTAAGCGAAGATACTCTGGAAACCCTGGTTTCGCATATGGAGGAAAATGAAAAGTGCGGTGCAGCTGGCTGTAAGATCCTAAACCCGGATGGAACCTTTGCTCCCGAATCCCGACGCTCAGTTCCGGCTATATGGTCGGCAGCATGCAAGGTGTTTGGGCTTAACTCATTGTTTCCGAAAAGCAAACTGTTCGGAAAATATTATTTGAGTTGGTTAGGGGAAGATGAACCCTCAAAAGTCCCTGTGTTGTCAGGTTCTTTTATGTTCTGGCGAACCGGGGTGCTCAAAAAGTTAGGCGGCTTTGATGAACGCTTTTTTATGTATGGTGAAGATATTGACCTGTGCTACCGCATTCAGGAAACCGGCTATCATATCGATTACGTGCCGGATACTTCCATCATTCATTACAAAGGGGAAAGTACAAAAAAGGGAGACCTGCGTTACATTCGGCTCTTTAACAAAGCTCTTTATCAGTTCTTTGATAAACAGTACAGCTCGCGGTACAGCTTTATTTTTAAAGTGCTGATCTATTTGGCCATTATGATGCGGACGGTATTTTCATTTATTGGCAGCAGGGTGAAGCAGGCGCAAACAGTTATCATGGACCTGCTGCTTCTGAATACAGCATTGTTGCTCGGTTTTGCCATCAGGTTTTACTTTAGTTTTGAGCAAATATTTCAAGCTGATAATCTTAACTTTTTGTGGATCAACGGGCTTTTCAGTGGCTTGTATTTCATTTCGGCCGGTATATTCGGGTTATATAAAAAAAATCTTCACTCTATTTCTGCCCACTTGAAAGCCGTTTTCATTTCATACAGTGCATTGATCCTGATTACCTTTTTTGCTCGTACGCTGGCTTATTCCAGGCTGATCTTTGCCATTAGTTTTGTGATAGGACTGGTTTTCACTTTACTATATAGGGTGTTGAAGCTGAATGCCAGAAAGTCGGGCGATAACACCCGTGGTAAAATCCGAACTTCTAAGGTTTTAATTGTAGGTGATTCTGACCAGACGCATGATATTACCAACAAAATACATTCGCGCCCCGATTGGAGTTATGAGGTGGTTGGATATGTGGATTCGAAAGAAGGAAATGAGCGGCAAAATTATTTAGGCAGTCTGTCACAGCTACAAGATCTGGTTAGGGCATATAATATTGACCAGGTGTTTTTTGCGTTGAATTCCATCAGTTATAAGCAAATGCTGAAAGAGATCTCTAACCTTCAGCAAGAAAATGTGATCTTCAAACTCATTCCCGATTCCATGGATTTCATTCTCGGAAAATCGAATGTTGAATACCTGGAAGCCATTCCGCTGGTAGAAGTTGAGTTCGACTATTCAAAGCCCCTCAACCGGTTGATGAAAAGAATGATGGATATCACGATCGCACTGCCTTTGGTGATTTTGCTGGGCATTATAGCTCTTCCGGGCCTGCTGTTTTCAAAGAAAGAGTATCTGTCTTTGGGTGAAATTAGCCTGTTTTCCGGTATAACCAACCATAAGTGGAAAAACCGCCTCAGGTTGTTGTTATACGTACTTTCAGGGAAACTGAGTTTAGTGGGAGCTCCCATAGCCAAAACTGTAATGGAACATCGCGATCCGGTTAAAAAAGGGCTCACGGGACTTGTTCAGATCAGTGAAAACCGAATAAGCCAACCCGAGGACGCCGAAAGTTTTGAGCTTTATTATCTGCAAAACTATTCTCTGTGGATGGACCTCGATATCCTCATCAAAACTATTTTCAACGGTCCATCGCCTTTAGAACAACTTGCGAGAGCAGAAGAAAAAACACAAAACTAAATACGCTGCTCCAGCTGTTTAACCATGCCCGGGTACCATTCCCCAAAAGTATCGTTGGCAATGCGCGCGCGCACTTCTTCCATCAGCCACAAATAAAAAGTGAGATTGTGAATAGAAGCTAGCTCAAGCCCGAAGAGTTCATCGTTTCGGAATAGATGATGCACATATGCCATGGTATACTTACTGCAGAGGTCGGAAGAAAAATCAGCATCCAGAAAATCGTGATGATCTTTCCATTGCGCATTCTTGATGTTAACACGGCCATTTCGCGTAAAGATGGTTCCATTTCGTGCATTTCGGGTAGGCATCACACAATCAAACATGTCGACCCCGCGAGCTACGCCTTCCAAGAGGTTGGCAGGTGTGCCTACGCCCATCAGGTAGCGGGCTTTATCCTTGGGGAGATAATCAGTATTCAGGTCAGTAAACTCGTACATCATTTCAATGGGTTCACCTACACTTAGTCCGCCAATGGCAATGCCCTCAAAATCCTGATCTGCCATAAACTTGGTAGACTCAATTCTAAGATCTTTATAAGTCCCCCCCTGAACAATCCCGAACTGTGCTTGCTTGTGGCCGTAAAGAGGCTCCGTTTCCAGAAATGCCTTTCGTCCTCTTTTTGCCCAGCGGTGTGTTAGTTCCATGGAGTTTTTGGCATACTCATAAGAGCTTGGGTAGGGAGGGCATTCATCCAGTAACATCATGATATCCGAACCCAAAATTCGCTGAATATCCACAACATTTTCCGGGGTGAATGTATGTTTGGAGCCATCGATATGGCTTCGAAAGTGTGCTCCTTCTTCATCAAGTTCACGAATATCTGAGAGCGAAAAAATTTGATATCCACCAGAGTCAGTCAGGATCGGCCGGTCCCATTTCATGAATTCATGCAGGCCTCCGGCACCTTTCATAATATCAAGGCCAGGGCGGAGATAAAGATGGTAAGTATTGCCGAGTATGATCTGTGCCTTAACTTGTTGTTTTAGAACATCCTGAGAAACGGCTTTTACCGTGGCTAAGGTGCCCACAGGCATAAAAATGGGAGTTTCAATTTTTCCGTGATCGGTCTGTAGTTCTCCGAGACGAGCTTTGGTGGTAGAGGCCGTGCTTTTTAATGAATACAAAAGAAAGAAATTTAAATTTTAGAAGTTATGCAGCCTTTCCAAAAATGCTTATTTTGGCAGTCTTAATTAAAATAGGCCGGACGTAAATATAGTGCTGAAGTTAAAAAGATATAGGGAAGTAATTTTCACCAGTGTGTTAGATTTTTTGATCATACTGGCGAGTTGGTTTGTCTTTCATTCTTTCTACCCAAACACCATGAATTTGCTGATTCAGGATTTTAATCTGAACTTCATCAGTGGTGGGTTTGTGGTAAGTATATATTGGATGGCCGTTTTTGTGGTGATGGGATCGTACAAAAAACTCTATTTGGTCTCCCGGCTGGATGAATTTATGAAAGTGCTTAAAGCCAGTCTGCTTGGCGCGTTGATATTGTACTTTATAATAAACATCAATGAAACCATTTCGATCGGTGATCAGCGCATGATCATCATCACCTACTGGGCTACTATTTTTGTGTTGCTTGCAATGAATCGGTTTGTGGTAAGGACAATACAGAAATACTACGCACAGCGCGGGAAAGGACTGCACCGTGCGGTAATTATTGGAACAGGACAAACGGCCAAAGCTGCCTATGAGGACCTGAACCGTAATAGAACACTTGGGATGCAGGTGTTGGGATTTATACAGGTAAACGGCAAAGTAGTGGACCCGGTACATGGCGTTGATGAGGATGACATAATTGGCTCCCTTACCGATATAAAACAGATCATGGAAGAGCATAAAGTACAGGATATTTTGGTGGCACTGGAGCCGGACCGCCGGCAGGATCTGGTTGAGGTTATCTCAAAGATCGATACTCCTGATGTTTCTCTTAAACTCTTACCTGACTTTTATCAGCTTGTAAGCGGGCTCAGTAAAACGAATCAAATTTTTGGATTGCCACTGGTAGAAATTTCCCCGGAGCCCATGCCTCTTTGGGAAAAAACCATAAAGCGTATGCTCGATATTATTGTATCGCTGGTTGTATTAGTGGTTGCGCTGCCCATTTTATTAGCTATTGGAATTGCCGTTCGGCTTACATCTAAAGGTCCTGCTATTTATAAGCAAAGAAGAGTAGGGCGAAATGGCCGGGTGTTCACGATCTACAAATACAGAACCATGCTGGATAATGCTGAAAAGCATAGTGGACCCACATGGGCCAAAAAAGATGATCCCCGTGTTACAAAACTGGGATATTGGCTTCGGAAACTTCGAATAGATGAAGTGCCTCAATTGATAAATGTTCTTAAAGGTGATATGAGTTTAGTGGGGCCGCGACCAGAGCGTCCTCATTTTGTGGAACAATTCAGTAAACAAATTCCATTGTATACCCGGCGTTTACGGGTACGACCGGGCATCACGGGATGGGCTCAGGTTAAATGGAAATACGATACGTCACTGGATGATGTAAAAGAGAAAACGAAATTCGATCTTTTTTATATTGAAAATGCCTCACTGAGGATGGATGCTAAGATCCTGATCAACACCATAATCACAATAATAAAAGGAAAGGGACAATAAAGATGTCGGCGGATACAATAATCATTGTGCCTACATACAACGAATCGCATAACATTGAGCGATTGATTGATAGGCTAATGGACCTGAGAAATAAAGTAGATGTGCTGGTTATAGATGATGGCTCACCAGACGGAACAGCTGATAAAGTAAAGCTGGCACAGGAGAAATATGAGGATCGGATTGCCCTGATTGAACGTGAGGGGAAACTCGGGCTCGGAACCGCTTATGTTCGGGGATTTCAATACGCACTGGAAAAAGGCTACGAGCGAATGTGCGAAATGGATGCAGATTTTTCCCATGATCCTGATGATGCAGACCGCCTTATTGATGCTGTAAAAGCAGGGGAAGCGGACGTTGCAGTGGGTTCACGTTATGCCAATGGCATCAGTATTATAAACTGGCCTTTAAGCCGCCTGATACTTTCCTATGGAGCTAACATTTATGCCCGAACCATCACAGGCCTTCCTATTTTTGATACCACTGCCGGTTTCAAATGTATTCGCCGAGAAGTGCTGGAGACTATTTCGATCGACAGGATCAAATCCAATGGATATGCCTTTCAGATTGAACTCCATTTCAGGGCATGGAAAGCTGGATTTAAATTAAAAGAAGTATCTATTGTTTTCCGGGAAAGGGAGGAAGGGGTCTCGAAGATGTCGAAAGCTATTGTGAGGGAAGCCATCTGGAGAGTGTGGACACTTAAATTCCGAAGTATTTTTGGAGTACTTTAAGCGGAACCTAAGCCCTCACTTCACCCTAAGATTATGTATATTTAGCACGGATTTAAACTAAAAGCAGTTATGCAATATTTAGATTTTGAACAACCCATCGCTGAGTTGGAAAGTAAAATTGAAGAGCTTAAGAGCCTTTCGAATGTAAGTGATGGCGTACTTGATAAAGAAATTGATAGCCTGAGAAACCGGGTTGATAAACTTCGTAAGAATATATTTACGAACCTGACCCGCTGGCAAAGAGTGCAGTTAGCTCGTCATCCAAACCGGCCCTATACGCTCGATTATATCGACAAGATGACCGATAATTTCATTGAGCTACACGGCGACCGGTATCATTCTGATGACAAAGCCATTGTAGGTGGATTGGCTGAAATTGATGGCCAAACCGTGATGATAATGGGGCACCAAAAAGGTCGCGATACCCAGCAACGCCAATATCGCAGGTTTGGAATGGCCAATCCCGAGGGCTACCGAAAAGCATATCGATTGATGAAGCTGGCCGAAAAATTCGAGATCCCTATTATCACTTTGCTTGACACTCCGGGAGCATATCCTGGTTTAGAAGCCGAAGAACGGGGGCAGGCAGAGGCCATTGCCAAGAATCTTAAAATGATGGCCATGCTGGAAGTTCCTGTCGTAACCGTTGTGATCGGTGAAGGCGCCAGCGGTGGAGCCATCGGAATTGGTATGGGTAACGAAGTATACATGATGGAAAATACATGGTACTCTGTGATCTCACCTGAATCCTGTTCATCTATTCTCTGGAAAACATGGGACTATAAGGAACAAGCCGCTGCCGTTTTGAAATTGACAGCTCCCGATCTTAAGGAAATGAAGGTGATTGACGGAGTGATCTCTGAGCCCCTGGGAGGAGCGCATCGGGATCATGATGCATCTGCTGAATCAGTAAAAGCTCAAATTCTGAAAAGCCTCAAAAAACTGAAGAAAATGAAACCCGAGAAACTTATTGAGCAGCGCATAGATAAATATGCGGCGATGGGTGAATGGAAAACAGTTAAATAGGTTAGTGGAATTTCCCCAAGAAACACCGCTTGTTGAATTCACGCACTCTCAACGCAGCCGATATTCTGAAACCGATCGTATGGGGTATGTATACTATGGTCGGTATCTCGAATATTTTGAAGTGGCCCGTACAGAAATGATCCGTGCGTTTGGGTTTTCCTATCGTGAGCTGGAAGAGTCAGGGGTCATGTTGCCCGTTATTCATTCTGAAATAGAATATAAAGCTCCCATTTTATATGATGAGGAAATGCTGGTGAAAGTGATGGTTTTTGAAAAACCAGCAGTCCGCTTGCAAACATTTTATGAGGTCACAACCCCGGCTTCGGATAAAGTACATGTTTTTGGGGAAGTCTCTCTCTGCTTTACTGATGCTGAAACCCGAAAACCCTGCAGAGCTCCGGAATCTTTTGTAAAAGCTATGCTGCAGCAATCACCAAAATAGAACAAGATGGCCGCAAGGCTGATTTTCCAAAACCGTGTATTATTCTTCGCTGTGTTAGCGAGTGCGGGTTTGTTGGGATTAGCTGCTTTAGGCCCCGGATTATTTGGGAGTACGGCTGTTTTTAATTCCTGGCAATATCAGATCTTTGATAGTATTTGCCATCAGGATCCGTTCCGTTCCTATTACCTTTCAGGGGTGCAAATGGCGGTTTGTTCGCGTTGTCTGGGAATTTATGGGATGTTTTTTATTGGCTGGCTGATGCTTCCTGCTTTTGCCGTTTTAACTTCCGGTTCAACCCAAAAAGAAAAGAACTGGTTAATTGCTGCTATTATCTTAAATTTAGTTGACGTATTGGGAAACTATTTCGGGATTTGGACGAATAGTATGACCTCAAGGCTGGTATTGGGTGGTCTCCTTAGTTTAGGTATCGTCATTTTACTGGCTGATGAATTTTTCACCATAAACAAATCGGAGTAACAAATGGAAGATCAACAACAAACTAACCCAAGCTATTGGAATTCGGTCATTATTGCGGCGTTAATAACGGCCGTGGTGGTAACAGCTTTCAATTTAATTGGGGGGTACATGACTCTGGGCTCAGAACCTACGGGCTCATTTTTTAGTTCTGCTCAATTATTTTCTACAATTGGGTGCCTCATTGGTGCACTTGGTGGTTTATATGCAAACTGGCATTATACCAAAGCCTTTGATGTAAATTATAAGATCGGAAAAGGGGCCCTTATAGGACTCTTGGTGGGTGCAATAGCAACCGTATTTGCTGTGCTAATTGGCGAGATCTGGGGTTTCATAGATCCTGGTTTCGAAGAAGCTATCATTGACTGGAACATCCAAAATATGGAAGCCATGCAAATGCCCGCTGAAGCCAAAGAACAAGCTATAGCAAGTCTTGAAGGCGGAACTTCCGTGTTTATGGAAGCTCTTTACATGTTTATTGGACTCGGCATTGTGAACGTGATATCAGGACTAATTGGAGCAAAAGTGTTTGCTTCCGAAGAGTAAAAGCAGTTAATGAATCAGGACGATCCTTCTTATTTCAACAATTCAAACATATCAGAACAATCTAAACCACTTCCATGGGTAGAACGTAACGGTTTTGCCCATTGGGGGATGGCTATAGGCTGGGTATTTTTTGCCCTGGTCGCTTTTAACATTGTAGGTGCTGTTGTAGGCGTGATCGGTGTTTTATCAACTACCGGAACACTGGATCCTCAGACGATGATGGATGAATTGAATAGTAATTTTGACATCCTGTTTCTTGCTAATTCCTCCGGTCAAATTCTCATTATGGGATTGGCCACTCTTCTCATCGTAAAACTGCATGCGGTAAAGGGAGAGCGAAAGGAATTTCTTCGTTTGAAATTTACCAAAAATACCTGGCAGGTAACATCCGTAGGGGCTATTCTTTTTATTGTAGCTCAACCCACGATCCTGTTTTTGGGATGGCTGAATTCATTTGTACCGGTACCTGAAGTTATGGCAGAGATGCAGGAAACCATGGCCGAGATGATCTCCAGTTTTCTGAGATCAGAGAATGTGCTGCTTATGGGCGTTTTCCATATAGGATTAGTTCCGGCCATCTGTGAAGAGGTGATGTACCGTGGCTACGTACAGCGAGCCTTTGAGAAGAGCTGGGGAATTGTGGCTGCGATCTTGATTTCCGGAGCAATTTTTGGGGCTTATCATCTGCAGATATCAAACTTTTTACCGCTTGCCACGCTGGGCGTTTTTCTTGCCTATCTAACCTATATTTCGGATAGCTTGATTCCCGCAATGGTCGCTCATTTTGTGAACAATGGTGGACAAGTAATTGCCAGTAACTTTTATCCGGAAATGCTGGATCAGAAAGTGACGCCTGAAATGGATATCCCGGTAATTATGGTTTTATTAAGTGTGGGTGCCACAGTGGCCCTGCTCTATTATCTTAAAAGCTTGAAAACAGAATCATCATGAGTTTTTTCTCAAATTCCCCAAGAGCAAACGATATCGATAACTGGGTGTGTGTGCTGGAAGCAAGCACCGATCTGGAAATAGAAATGGCTAAGAATTATTTGTCAAATCTTAAGATCCCTTCTAATATCCTCTCCAAAAGAGACCACGCGTATAGTTTAACAGTAGGTGAAATGGCGATGGTGTATTTGTACGTTCCCAATGAATATGAAGATAAAGCCCGGAAGGCCCTTGCTGACCTGGAAGAGTCGAATCCGGATTTTAATTTTGATGCTGACGAAGAGGAGTAAGCTTGAGTGAATTAGTAAAACGCATTCTTTTTGCGGTACCTGCAGCCATATTATTTATTGCTATTACCTGGCTTGGGGGTTGGTATTTCAAAGGCTTGATGATCTTGATCGGGTTATTTGTACAGCAGGAAATGATCCGCTTGATGGCTTCATCCGGAGTTCCTACCGATACGTACTTCCCATATACCATTGGCTTATGGGTGATGCTTTTTCCTTTCATTCCCTATGCTTTTGAAATTGGGGTGATCATTCTGATTGCCTTCATCGCTATTCAAACCTTTGATACTTCTGAAGAAAGTGTCACCAAATTGAGCACTACTTTTTTTGCAGGATTATATGCTCCTGTCGGCGTGCTATGCCTCATTCTGCTTCGGGACATGGGTGGAAACGAGCTCGGCTTTTTGATCACCATTGCCACTATGCTGATGATATGGGGCGGAGATGTATTCGCATATTTTGGTGGAAAGTCATTCGGAAAACGGAAACTCGCTCCTAATATCAGCCCCAATAAAACCTGGGAAGGATTTCTAAGCGGCTATGTGGGATGCTTTGTTGGATTGGCCATAGCCATTTATGCCATTCCGGTGAACTCCGGTTTTACAATGACGGCAGCTCTCCCATTGATCTTGATGGTTGGCACATTCGGTCCTATTGGTGATCTCATTGAAAGCAAGATGAAGCGCAAAGCCGGAGTCAAGGATTCTTCCTCTCTTCTGCCCGGACACGGCGGCTTTTTCGATCGGTTTGATGCACTGCTTCTTGCAGCTCCTGCCGTGTATGTGTATCTGCAATTCATCCAAAAAGTTGGTTATGTCTCATTTTGAGATAGATTGGGAAACAGTATCACTCCGGCTAAAGAATGTTTTTACCATTTCCAGAAGTAGTCGATCCGAAGTTCCCGTAGTCATTCTGAGCATCACCAAAGATGGCATTACGGGCTATGGAGAGGCGAGTCCCAATTCTCGATATAAGGAATCTTCCGAAACAGTTATCAAGTACTTCAAGAATATTCCCACACATTTTTGGGGTGAAATTGAAGCTCCTGAAACCCTTCCCCAAACAATAGCTGAACTGGAAAAACCAGTGGTATACTCAGCACAAGCTGCTATCGAAATGGCGTGGCTGGACTGGTGGGCCAAATCTCAAAAACAGTCACTCTGGAAATTATGGGGACATGAATCTCCGGTTGGGCCGGTGACTTCTTATACCATTGGGATCGATTCACCTTCGATAATGCAGCAGAAAGTTCGTGATGCTTCTGAATTTCCGGTGTATAAAATTAAGCTGGGCACGGACCAAGATCGGGAGATAATAGAGGCAATTCGAGAGGTTACCGATAAACCACTTCGGATTGATGCCAACGAGGGCTGGAAAACGGTGGATCAGGCCAAAAGGGAAATTGAGTTCTTAGCCACCCAAAATGTGGAACTGATCGAACAGCCGATGCCTGCTTCTGAGTTAGAGCTGATGAAGAAATTGAAGGGATGGTCGCCACTGCCACTGGCTGCAGACGAAAGTTTCACCGGAACCGAAAACCTGGAAGAAATTGCTGAGGCTTTTCATATCATCAACATAAAACTGATGAAAATTGGGAGTTTGATAAAAGCACGTGAAGTCATTCAACAAGCAAAAAAAATGAAGCTGAAGGTAATGATAGGATGTATGATCGAAAGCTCACTGGCCAATGCGGCCGGAACGCTCGTTGCACTACAAGCTGATTATGCGGATCTGGATGGGCACTTGCTCATTTCCAATGATCCTTTTTCAGGATTAAAGGTGAATGCTGACTATCGAGTTTGCCTTTCTGAAGAACCGGGCTTTGGGGTGGAAAGAGTATCTTTGTAACGTATGGCACTGAATGCTTTCACCCTGATAAATGGTTTAGCAATAAAGTCTTAATAAAATCACGAACAGAATGAATATTTTGATAACCGGTGGCACCGGCTTTATTGGCGAAGAACTTCGGATGTTGCTTTTGAAGGAGGGCCATAATCTGGTAATTGTCACACGTAGTCCGGCTAAATACGAAAGCGAATCGGCGAAAAACCAGCAGTTTGTGAGTTGGGATGATGACCTTTCCGTTCATATGAATGAGATGGATGCGGTTATCAACCTGGCAGGGGAAAACTTGTTTGGTCAGCGCTGGACCGATGCCGTGAAAAAGCGCATCATGAACAGCCGTGTGGAAAGCACCCGAACGCTGGTTGAGGCAATGCGGAAAGCGGAAAATAGACCGGAGGTCTTTGTATCGGCATCCGCATCGGGAATCTATGGAGATAAGGGAGATGAGGTGCTTACAGAAGAGGCTTCATCTGCCGATGATTTTTTGGCAGAAGTGTGTAAGAACTGGGAAGCTGAATCTCAGAAAGCCTCAGATTTTGGAGTGCGTGTAGTCAATCCCCGGATTGGAATTGTGTTGGAGGAAGGCGGTGGAGCACTCGAAAAAATGTTGACTCCATTTAGGTTTTTTGTTGGAGGTCCTGTTGGTTCGGGTGAGCAATATATGAGCTGGATTCACCGAATAGATCTTTGCAGGGCACTCATAATTCCCATCACCAATAAAGAGATTTCAGGTGCATATAATGTATGTGCTCCCAATCCGGTTACTATGAATGAATTTGCCGAAGCCCTTGGGGAAATGATGAATCGTCCGTCTGTATTTAGAGTGCCGGAGTTTGCGTTGGGAATTGTGTTGGGAGAGTCTGCCAAACCGGTAACCGACAGTATTAGAATGCAGCCCAAAAAGCTACAACTTGCCGGTTTCGAATATCAGTTCGAGGAGCTTGAAGAAGCCCTTGCAGACATTCTAAATTAGCAGAACAACTGTTGCCTCAAGAAGGACGCTTGAGCCAGTATGGGAATTAGGTCCACACTTGAACCTAAAACCTAACACCTTGCACCTAATTATCGCCTAATTCCGTTCCCTATTTATCGTCCAGCAGCGGAGGCCTTCTCGTGTTTGCGCTATCAGTTCCTTCTGTCCATCGCCATTTAGATCTGCGATGATCGGGTATTTCATTCCAGAAGTAGGGATGTTATAAAGACGTTTCCCGGTAAGAACTTCCCAGGCGTAGAGTCGACCAAAATCTGCCAAAGCCAGTAACTCCTCATTCAGGTCTGCGTTGATATCGTAGAGTGCAGGTGTAAAGGTTGGAGAGGCAGGTTGCCCCAGGCTTTGGGTGAATCTCAATTCTCCATTTCTGTTGTAAAGAAATAAGGAGCCATTTACACTTTGTGTTGCTAAGAGGTCTTCCCGATAAAAGTTGGTAGAGTCTTTAAGTAAAACATTTTCCTGTAGCGAAATTGAAGTAAGCTCGCTGTTGGCCACATACAGAGAGTTGATGGAAATAGAATCTTCAGCAATGATGGTAGCCAGAGAGTCATCAAACAAAGGCTCAATTCCCACAGAATACAAGTACCCGTCAGCAGCACTTCCCATGATCTGATCATCATAAATTAGAGGAGAGCTTGTAAAGCGGGCATTCATAAATTGTGGGTAACCCGGACGAGAGTTACCGTTTCTCAGCCAGCTATGCAGGGCATTTTCAGCATAAGCCCAAACGCTCCAGGTGCCTTCCAGTATTTCGAAGACGGGTTGTGTTCGCACGGCAGCGTTGGTGTTTTTAGGCCATCCGCGAACATTTTCCCCGCGGGCATCAAGTACGTGAATTTTGCGGTCTTCCGTGGCTACAAGTATTTCAGGAACGCCGTTTCGTAATACATCCTGCACTAAAATGGGCGCAGAAATTTGAACTCCCAGGTCCAGAGGGAACTGGGGCAGAAGATCTCCCACCTCGTTCCAGGCAAAGATCTGAGATCCTGCTGCTAAAAATATGATGTTGGACCCGTTGCCGTACCAGTCATAAAGTTGTGGCCCTCCAATGGGTGTGAGCCCGCCGGTTGAGGCCTGCATGGCAGTTGTGCCATCTGCTGCTAACACATAAACGCGTCCATTCTCGGTAGAGAAAACGACCTCATCAGCGGAACTTCCTATCATATCACCTAAAACGGGTTTGCCGGTCAAGTCTGTGTTGGCAAGCGGCACTACCCACAATTCGTTGTATGGCTGAACGGAGCCTTCTCTGGAGTAGGTTTTCAGCGTGATGTCAATGCTATTATCCTGACTTTGCATCGTAAGTGTGGTGAGATCAAACCGGCGTACAAGTGCTTCAGCCATATTGTTTGATTTTAAGAAGGGATTCAAAAATTGGAGAAATCGTTCTGAATCACCCCAGAAAAAACCACTGATCTCCTCGGGCATGGTGTTGCGGATGTCGGAATAGGAATCTTCGTAATATATAACACGGCGGCGAATGCGATCGGAATTCACGCTTTCGGCGAGGCCTTTTCGTTTGGAGATCACAACTACATCATTGGAAAACCCGATGTAAAAATCACGCAGCGTACTTAATTCCGATCCGATCAACTGTCCCAGAATAGAACTGCTTGCCTGATATGAATTATCAATTCGGGTGAGGTATCCGCGGTTCGCCAGTTCATTGAGATTGCTCTGAAAGGCATTGCGGTCGCGGAGTTTCCGCATAAACAAAAATTCACCGGCAGATTGCAATCCTGATTCCGGAAAAGACTCGAAAGCAAATTCATCATTCAGGGTATTAGCCAGGCTCTGGTAGGTTTCAATTTCACGCTGAAAAAGAGAGTCCAGGGGCGTGATGAAATCCCCAAAAGGCTCTGCCGGTACAGAGAGTGGGGGCAATCGCAGAACAGCAAAAGCGGCTGCATTAGATGCAATATGCCGATCCAGTGACATCGGTTTGTTGGTGTAAGAAATGGCATCAACCAAAGGAGACCTGTTGTCTGAGCTCAGGGGAATGCTTGCACTTAGCTCAACATTGCGGGTCGTATCAGTTTTTTGGCCCAGCGAAACTGAAAAGGGTTCAGCACCTTCTAATTTATTAAGTAGAGACGGACGATGACTGACCTGGGCGAACTGTTCAACCCAATGATCAAGTTCTGGAGTGTTAACGATCAGCGATCCTCTTTGCGGAGTGTCATTGAAAGCAATTGCCGGGGTTTCTCCCTCGTACGTTCGAACAGCATTTTCTAAAGCCAGGCTCGATTCGGACATCAACAGCCATGCGCCTACCTGTGTGGCAAAGATCTCATTCTTATTAAAGAACAGCCGGTGAATGGTATGTCCGCTAAAATCGTAGTTATTTTGTGTGAAAGGCTGGTAAAAGCGGGTGGCCCATTTATTTAAGTTCGTTGAGGGCGCATCGGCGACCCATAAAAAACGGGCTTCGGTAGATGTAGCCGGATATAAAGCCAAAGCCCTGAGCTGAAACTGATTATCGATCTCAACATCCAAACCTGAAATTTGTTGAATGGAGGAGGCGGTGAGGTCGTCCAGGTAAGATGCATATTCTTTGGCCGGCAGATCCTGTACATTAACACCTTGCTCCGGAACCAGAACAACGGATGTGTTTTGAGGGATCAGATTGATCCAGTTTGTGTCAGCCTCTGATGAACAACCGGTTATAAGAAGGATGAGCGTAAAGAAAATGAATAGTTGGGAAATACGTTGCATCAATAAATAGTAACAGTTTTAGGTATCAGTTTATATTGACTAATTTCCGGCATGGAATAAAGTTCCGGTTAAAAAGAAGAAAGGTAACATTTTTTGAGCGCTAAATGAGTTTTCTAAACCCACTTTTTTTATTTGCTTTGGTAGCTGTTGGCTTACCATTGCTGATTCATTTGTTGAATTTAAGACGCCCACAAAAGGTATCATTTTCTACACTTGCCTTTTTTCGGGAACTGAAGAACACCACGATCAAAAGAATACGGATCAAACGGTATCTGTTATTGATCCTCCGGTTGCTGGCCATTACCTGTCTGGCGCTGGTGCTTGCTCGTCCTTTTTTACCGCCTGCACTATCAGGTGGTGGCAGTGCACAGGCACCTGCTCTCAACGCAGTTTTACTGGATAATAGTATAAGCATGTCGCGAATTGGTTCTCAGGGTCCGCTTTTTGATCAGGCCAAAGAGCTTTCTCTTAAGATCTCAGAATCTGCCAAAGATGAAGACCGTTTCATGTTTCAGGTCACAAATGGAGAATCCCCGCTTTCCAATATTTTGAACGCGGCTAATTTCAACCGGTCCGTGAATGAATCGGAAATTGAGCCGGCTGGAAATTATATCTCCAATCGACTGGGGGCATTGTTAGAGGCCATTCAGGAGGCTCCATATCAGGTTAAAAACGTATTCATTATCACGGATGGTCAACAAAGTCAGCTGCATAAACTGGAGGAGCTGGACATGGAGGATATAAGTTTCTCAGTAATTGATGTGGGCGAGGTTGAGGTGCAAAATACCGTAGTAACCGCCGTAACAGCCAATACAAATATGTTTGGGGTGAATATTCCCTTTACGCTGAATGTGGAATTAGCCAACGAAAGTGATGTGGCCGCAGCCAACCAGTTTGTGTCTCTGGAATTTGAAGATGAAAACGCCGGACAGTACTCGGTATCCCTTCAAGCCAATGAACGAAAGACATTCAGTTTTGAGGTTTCGCCGTCACAAACGGGGTCTGCCAAAGGGAAGATCGTGGTTGAAGGAGATGAATTTCAGCCTGACAACGAACACTATTTTACGGTACAGGTTCCTGAGAAGAGAAATATACTTTGGGTAAGTGAGGAGGAATCCTCCCCGGAGTTTATATCCTATACCGGTGCCATGCTACGTGCTGCGGGCGAAAATGATGCTCAGCTTAACTACAGGCAAGAATCCACGGATATCCTCGAAACGGTAAATCTATCAGGATTTGATGCTGTACTTTTGGACGGACTCGAAAGCATTCCGGAATATAGTTTTTCGGCTCTTCAGGATTTTGCACAGAACGGAGGTGGAATTCTCTTTTTCCCATCCGAACAGGGAGAACTCGGTAACTACAACGCATTTCTGTCAGAATTTAATGTAGGGCGATTTGGAGGATTGCAGGGCGAATATGCTTCGTTTCAATCCATTGCACGGGCCGATGAGATCCTGGAAGATCACCCCGCTTTTTCCGGACTTTTTGAACGCGAACAGGATGAGGAATTGCGTTTCTCCACTCCCGATATCTACTATTACTATAAATTGCTCACTGGCGGTTCGGGCACAAGTTTTGATCTTCTGACCATGAATAATGGAGATGTTGCTGTTCATGAAAAACGGGTGGGACAGGGCACGATACTGGTTTCAGCATTTGGGAACGATCCCGGCTGGTCCAACTTTGCCGTGAAGCCACTTTTTGCTCCATTCTATTACCGAATGCTGCTGTATTCGGCATCTTCTGATGAGGGTGGATTTGCAGATCATCAGCTTGGAAATGCATTTAGCTGGCAAGGAAATATTGATGCTGAGAATGCCGTTATTGAAACCGGGAATGATGTCATCAAGCCCACAACAGATGTAGTGCCGGCCGGTATCAGAGTTCGATATCCCGCAACCGAATGGACGCCCGGATGGGTCACCCTCACAGATGAAAACCGAACGTTTGTATTATCAGCCAATTTGCCTTTTGAGGAATCAGTATTCAGCGAAACAGATGAAGACCGGCTTGAAGCTGTGATGGACGATGCCGACATAAACTGGATAAATGCCACAGATATTGATGAGGAAAATCTGGCGGGGGAGATCATGGCATCAGGCTTTGGGAAAGAGATCTGGAGCTGGTTTATGCTGGCAGGATTGTTATTATTGATCGCTGAAACCATGGTCTCCATGTGGTATAAAGCAGAAACTGTAAGTTAATGGAATATATACTAACCATATTTTTCAGGATCGTGATCTTGGTGTTTACCATAGCATCAACATTGCTGGCGGTGTATTCCTATCAAAATAAACTTAGGCTGAGAAATGTACGCATAAGCTGGAGGGCCGGGAAATTACGAGGGTATCCACTCTTTGCTACCGTTTTTCTGGGATTGATAGGAAGTTTGGCGGCAATCGTTTTCTGGACGGAAGCTGCCTCGGTATATCCCATATTCTGGGCTTATTTATGGATCGGGAGCATGTGGTTCATCTCAAGTTACCTGGCTTCAAAATATTATATCACCGACCATGGTATCGTAAAAAACATCAACGAACCCTCGCAAACTATACCGTGGTTTCAGATCCTGGATTATGTGGAATTCACGAAACCAAATGGGGTAGAATATTTGTTTAACTACTCCGAGATGGACAAAAGCCTGATGGAAGGATACAAACAGCTTAAGCTATTTGTGCCCAGGAGTAAGTATAAAGCAGTGAAAAAAATTGTATCTTTGAAACTGGATAATGATATAGAAGGACAATCACTGCCGGATATCGATCTCAAGAGAATTCAAGAAGATTAATAAAGACACAACCATTTGTTAGACGACGTAAAAAATTCTGATTTAGAAAAAGAAAGGGTAGCGTTGGTCGGTTTATATGGCCCGGAAACGACCCGGTTTCAAGCCGAAGAATATCTGGATGAGTTGGCTCTTTTGGCCGACACTGCCGGAGCCACTCCTGTGGAGAAAATACTCCAGAACAAAACCCATCCCGACCCTTCTACCTATATTGGGAAAGGAAAATTACATGAACTGAAGCGCATCATGGAAGATCAGCATATCGATGCGGTGATCTTTGATGATGATCTTTCTCCCACACAGCTTCGGAATATTGAAAAGGTAACCGACGGCAAAGTGCTAGACCGAAGTGCCCTGATCCTGGATATTTTTGCAGCCCGGGCTAAAACATCTGCAGCCAAAACGCAGGTAGAGCTGGCACAGCTAGAATATTTGCTGCCCCGGCTTACCCGTTACTGGACTCACCTTTCCCGCCAAACAGGGGGAATTGGAACCAAAGGTCCCGGAGAAACCCAGATCGAGACCGACCGTAGGCTGATCGGTCGACGGATTTCAGTCCTGAAAGATAAACTCGAGAAATTAAGTAAACAGCGAACCACTCAGCGAAAAGGCCGCGAAGATATGACACGTATCTCCTTGGTTGGTTACACAAATGCCGGGAAATCAACGCTGATGAATGCCCTAACTGAAACAGGGGTTTTCGCCGAAGACCGGCTTTTTGCCACACTTGACTCTACTGTTCGCCGGCACGAGATGGAAAATCACTCCGTGCTGCTTTCCGATACGGTCGGTTTCATCCGTAAACTTCCCCATAATTTGGTAGAAAGTTTTAAATCCACCTTAGATGAGGTTCGCGAAGCCGATATATTATTACATGTGGTAGATGCTTCTTCTAAAATGGCGCACGAGTACATTGAAGTGGTTGAAGATACACTGGAAGATATCAACGCCACCAACAAGCGCACCATCCTGGTATTTAATAAAGTAGATAAAATGGATGCGGATCAGGTTTCCGATATGAAACGGGAATATCCGGATGCGGTATTTGTTTCTGCTGAACAAAGAATTGGCCTTAAACAGCTTGAAAACAGCATCGAAGAGATGATAGAACTGGATTATAGCCAGCATACGATGCAAATTCCGGTTTCAAAATACAAAGCAGTTGCTTTTATTCATGAAAACGCCAATGTTGAAAAGGAGGCCTATAAAGGCACCGATGTAGAACTGACGTTCAGTATCAATAAAAAAGATTTTAAGCAATTATCCCATTTGTTGGATACTATTGGTGCCAACGGCGAAGTTGTATAAACTATGTTAGTAAAAGAGATCACAAATACCGAAATATCTCCGCTTAAGGTTGCTGATACCGTAGCTGCAGCATTGTTGCGGCTCGACCTTTTGCATACGTCCCGCATTCCTGTGGTGGATGAGGAGAGCCGACTGGTTGGCATGGCTTCACTCGATAAACTGATTGAAGTTGTAGATGATAACACCCCACTCAGAGAGCTAGAGCTTTCGGATCCTATTTCAGTGCCTCCCCATCAACATTTGTTTGAAGCTGCGCGAATAATGCTAGCCAAGGAATTATACCTGCTGCCCGTTGCAGAACAGAATATGCAATTTGTGGGCATGATCAAGAAACAAGACGTGCTGACGGCACTGGGGAATGTGTTTAATCTTTCCAGTTATGGCTCTGTGATCACCGTTGAGCTGGATTACAATGATTTCACTCTTTCTGATCTCGTACGGATCATAGAAATGGAAGGCGCTAAAATTCTTGGTGTGGCTGTTCAGCAACCTGATGAAGAATCTGTAAGCTATCGGGTTTCATTTAAATTAAATCTGCAGGACTCATCCGTTATAAGCTCCGGATTACGCCGGTTTGGATATACCATCTTATCTGAGGCCAACAGCGAGATCCTTGAAGGAGATTTTTCTGACCGGGCGGATGAACTTATTCGCTATCTTGACATATAAGAAGTAACTATTAACCCTTTTTAGCCTTAGCAAGTTACATGCGCCTCGCTCTCAAAAGCAGCCTTCTCGCCATATTTTTTCCAATATTTTTGTTGAACCTGATTTCGGCACAGGATATACAGACGTCCGAAACGCAAGCTTATACCCGTGGGTTGGACCTGTATGAACAAGGTTTCTTTGAAGAAGCCGTCCTTCAATTTCAGGCCTTCAGTGAAAACCATCCTGCCCATGAAATGCGAATCTCCTCTGATTTCTATCTCGCCAGGGCATTAACAGGTGCGGATTCTTCCAAAATTGAATCATATTATAAAAACTTTGTATTGAAGTATCCCGGCAGTGAATTTTCAGAAACACTGTTGAAAGATCTCGGGCATCGGTTCACCCAAAATGAGGAATACGAACAAGCAATACAGTACTATCAGCAGGCGATTGATTCCTGGATGCCCAACCGTACCGCAGCTGAAACCAAATACTGGATCTCTGAAGCTGCTGCCGAAAATGAAGATTACTCCAGCGCCCGGCGTTATTTCATGGAGCTGGCGAATGACTACCCCGACTCGGAATGGGCTCCCAAGGCCCTTTACGCCCGCGGAAGACTTTATTTGACGCAGGGACATTACGAGACGGCTTCCTCTGCTTTCGAAGTACTCAAAGAGCGCTATCCCAATAAAGAAATTACACGCAGGGTAGGTACAGCCCTTGGTGAATCGTATTACATGCAGGGGCGGTATGAAGAGGCGATCACAGCTCTTCAAAATGCTCTGCCCTATCTGGTTGATGAAACTCAGGAAAAAGCGGTCTTTCTGATCGCTGAAAGTCAGAATTATTTGGGACGGTATGATGAAGCATCGAAGTCCTACCTTCGCTACATCAACATGACAAAGGGAACGGAGCAGGAGCGAATTGCTCACTACGGACTCGGATGGGTGTACCATAATCAGGAAATTTACCACTGGGCGGCTGAATCTTTTGGCAGGGCGGCTGTTGGAGATGACGAGCTCGCCCGTAAAGCACTGTATTATAAAGCGGTAAATGAGAAGCTGAGTTCTCAATACCGGGAGTCTGTCATGACCTTTCGGGAATTTGGAGATCGATATAAATCCGGCCTTTGGGTTGAAATTGCATACTACGAATGGGCTGTTTCGGCTTTTCAGGCTTCCCGGTATGGCGAGGCTATAGATGTATTACTGGGATTGGTTCGGAGTGACATGGAGCTGGATGAGCCCGGTAAGATCTACACGTTGCTGGGAGAGGCATACTTTGCGAATGCTGAATACACCAGAGCCGTGCAGGCGTTTGAGGAAGCTGAAAAAGTAGGAGATATTGACCCTGCGCTTAAACGACAGGCTCGTTTTCAAAAAGCATGGATCTTATATCGGAATCAGGCTTATGAGCAGGCACAGCCAATTTTTGAATCGGTATATGCTGAGGCACCGGATTCAGAAGTAGGCAGAGAAGCCTTGTTCTGGAGTGCCGACAGTTATTACAAAATGCGACAGTATAGCAGAGCAGCACAACGGTTTAGGACCTTCACCCAAAACTTCAGCGATAGCGAGATGATGGGGGCTGCCTTGTATTCTCTGGGATGGAGTCATTTTCAGATGGGACAGTATCAGGATGCTGTTGGACCTTTGGAAGATTTTCTTCAAAATTACGAAGCACCCGATATACAGCTATTTCCATATGACACTGATACACAATTGCGTATTGGTGATGCCTATTATGCTTTGGGCGAATACAGAAATGCTATTTCGAGCTACAATCAGGCAATCGGGGCGGAGCCCGGAGGGGATTATGCCATGTTCCAGATCGCCAACAGTTATTACCGGGCAGGCAGAACATTTGAGGCCGTTTCCAACTTCCGCAAAACACTCAGAATTTATCCCTTTAGTCGGCTCAGAGAGCAGGCGCAGTACAACATTGCCTACATCTATTTGAATACGAACAATTACTCTCAGGCCATTGAAGAATTTCAAACTGTGATCGATAAATATCCGGGAACTGAATGGGCCGCGCGTTCACAATACAACATTGGCGATGCCTACTATAACGCCGGAGAATATGAACGAGCTGTAGCCGCTTATAAAAAAGTGTTGGATGAATATCCCCGCAGTGAGTACATCATAGAGGCGATCAACGGGATTCAATATGCGCAGCTTTCAGCGGGTCAGTCAGACAGCAGCTCGGTGGTGCTGGAAGAGTTTTTAAGTGATAATCCAACCAGCTCAACGGCTGATCAGCTTCGATACCGGCAGGCGATGAATGTATTTCAGTCAGGCGATTATGAGAATGCTGTTCGTGAATTCCGGCAGTATTTACGGGTTACGAATTCAGATGATCTGATGCCGGAGGCCTATTCAAATCTTGCAGAAGCATACAGGCAATTAGGTCAATCCGAAAATGCGATCGAAGCCTACGAGAACATTATAAATGAATTCCCGGAACATGATCTGGCAGCATCTGCATTGATCTCCCTTGGGACATTGTATTACAGGCAGGGAGAATTTCAGCGATCTTATGACAGTTATGATCAGCTGCTGGAAACGGCAAGCAGGTATCGTCAGGAAGCGTATGTAGGAATGGGAAATGCGAGCCTAGCACTGAATAATGTAGAACGTGCAGAACAAGAATTTCAGGCAGCACTGGATATCAATGCAAACAGTAATTCCGCAAAGGTAGGCCTTGGAAAAGTAGCTGTTGAAGAAGAAAATTTTGAACAAGCCCGGGATTATTTCGCTCCGATCGCTGAAAGCAGCAGTACCGAAGTGGGTGCTGAAGCACAGTTCTACCTGGGGCGTATTAACCAGCTTCAGGAGCAATATGATGCTGCAATTGAAGAGTATGGAAAAGTTAGCGTACTGTTTGAAGCTTTTGATACCTGGGTATCTGAAGCCATGTACAGAAGCGCAGAATGCCACATCCGGTCAGGAAACCGGGGCGAAGCCATGAGTACCCTAAATGCAATTATTACCCGTTACCCGGGCACAGAAGCCGAACAGAAAGCACAGCGACTGCTAAATCAAGCTGATTCATGATCAAAGATATTTCCCCCTCCTCATCCCTGAAAGGAACGCTATCCTTACCCCCTGATAAATCAATTTCACAACGTGCCGCTATTTTTTCATTGTTATATGACGGCGTCTCTGAAGTTGGGAATTATTCCCCGGCACAAGATCCGCAAAGTACTCTGAGCTGTATAGAGCAATTAGGAGCTGAAGTGCTTCCATCTGATGGAAAGTTGATCATCAAAGGAAAAGGGCGTGCAAGAATAGGAACTCCCAAAAAAGACCTTGATTGCGGAAACTCAGGTACGGCAATGCGACTACTTTCTGGAGTGTTGGCAGGCAGTGGCATATCCGCAAAACTGATCGGAGACCCTTCGCTCAGTAAAAGAGATATGACCCGGGTCATTGACCCACTGGAGCAAATGGGGGCACATATTTTGGCGCGAAATTCTACTTTTGCACCTCTTTTTATAAACCGGAATGAACCGCTAAAGCCTCTCAAATTTGAGCTTCCGATACCAAGCGCTCAGCTTAAGTCTTGCGTGCTTTTGGCAGGCTTGTTTGGGGAAGATATCACTCAGGTTATAGAAGTGCTGCCCAGTCGGGATCATACCGAGCGTCTGCTGAATTTAGACCAGAAATTGGTTCAGGGCCGGAAGATCATTTCAGCAAGTATTGAAGATGAGATCCCTCATCAGAGTTACACCATTCCGGGAGATTTTTCCGCTGCAGCTTTTTGGCTGGTAGCCGGTGCTATTCAAAAAGATGCTGAACTTTTGATCGAGAATGTGGGGTTGAACCCAACCCGGAATGCGTTGCTGGATATCCTGGATGATATGGGAGCCGACATCACTATAGAAAATGAACGCATGGAAGGCGCAGAACCCGTGGGCGATATTATAGTGAAAGGCTCTGATCTGAAAGCTATCGAACTCGACCCTAAGATCATTCCAAACTGTATTGATGAGTTACCTGTTTTGGCAGTTGCTATGCTATTTGCAGAGGGCACTTCGGTCATCTCCGGCGCCGAAGAGCTTCGACATAAAGAAACCGACCGTATCATGGCGATGTCAAAAATGCTGAAAGCTGTGGGTGCTGATTTCGAGGAGCAGGAAGATGGCCTTATCATCCACGGTGATCCTGAATTTACGTTCAAGTCAGCGGAGTTTGAATCTTTTCATGACCACCGTATTGCCATGGCTGCTGCCGTTCTGTCTTTAAAGGGAGGGGCCGACAGCAAGATCAAAGATGCGGAATGTGCGGCAGTTTCTTACCCGGATTTCTGGAAGGATATGAGAAAACTTACTAAGTAAATTTTATCCAAGAGGCTCATTGGCTTTACGCAGAACACCGGTAATCTTGGAAAGCAATAGCTTATAGCTCATTACATTCTTTTGAATGATGGCATCAGCCAGGGTTTCAAGTTCCTGTTCTTCCTCCTGAGAGATCGTTTTTCCGGAGTAAATGATAACCGGGATGTCAGAATACTTGTTGTCATTCTTCAGTTTTTTAAGCACTTCTTTACCGCTGGCATCAGGTAAATACATATCGAGGATGATACAGCTGACCGGCTTTTTGTTTAAGACTTCAAAAGCATTTTTAGCGGAATCTGCTGTTATGCAGTGTTCTACCTTAAAATTCAGAAACTCACTTAGAGCCATGTTGTGTGTTTCGCTGTCATCAACCAATAAAACGGTTCCGTTAATTTTTTCCTGCTTTGTTTTCAAGGGTTGAGGAATGCGATCTCCTTTTGCAGGAGCGGTGGATAATTTTACTTTCCCGGCAGTGGCATTCTTGAGAATTGCCTCGCTACTGTCTTGTGGGAGTTTTGCAGTGAACGTACTTCCCTTGCCAAGCGTGCTTTCTACCGAAATATCCCCTCCAAGCAGCGTTACGATCTCGTTGGTTATCGCTAACCCCAGTCCGGTACCTCCAAACTGTTTTTCAATGTTGGGGCCCTCAGCCTGTCTGTAACTTTCAAAAATGTGTTTTTGCTGATCTTCAGAAATACCAATGCCAGTATCCTTCACCTGAAAGTAAACCTGTCGGGAAGATGGATCATCATTGGGTTGAAAAACACGAAGCTGCACAGTTCCTTTTGGCGTGAATTTCAAGGCATTTGAGATCAGGTTTTTCAGTACCTGCTCAAGACGCATTTGGTCGGTCTTAAAAGGAATGGATTCCTTTAAATCGTAGATAAACTCAAATTTAATTCCTTTTTCGCTGGCCACAGGCTGGAATAAGCGCTCCATTTCTTTACAGAAATCGTAGATCTCAACAAACTCCGGTCGCATACTCATTTGCCCAGATTCGATCTTAGACATATCTAAAACCTCATTCAGTAAAGACAACATGCTGTTGGTGGAATTGTGAATAGTTGAGCTGTACTTGAGTTGCTCTTCAGACAGATTCGCCTCTCTGTTCTCAGCAAGAATTTCACTTAATAAAAGAACCGAGTTCAGTGTAGTTCTCATTTCGTGGCTGAGGTGGGCAAAAAATGTAGATTTGTATTTTATATTCAGCTGAAGCTCCCGCGTTGTCTGCTTTTCCCGTTCCAGCAGATCGTGACTTCGCTTTTCCTGGCTAAGGTCCTGAGCAATGCCAACCACAAACATGTTCCCGTTTTGATGAACCGAACGAAACTGAATTTGTGCAGGATAATACGACTCATCATTTCGAAGAAGGTTTGCCTGAAAACGGACAGAATCCTTATTAGATGATATGACTTCTTGAAACTGTTCTTCAGCAAAATCCTTATGGTCGTCTTTAAAGATCGCATTCCAATGAAATTCGAACAATCTTTGTTTGTCGTATTGAAGATTCTTCATCAATGCTTTATTTGAGTACGTAATGGTAGCCGAATCAGGGTTGATCAAAAAGACCTCATTCGAAATTTCATCAACCATTGTCTTAAAAAAAGCATCTCGATCACGATCGTTTAGCATAAAAAAAGGAATTTATAAAGCGGCTGAACTTGATCCACTCAATCAATTATTATTGGGGTATCAAAGAAATGATTCTCTAAGATTAAAATGAAATGGATTAACAGATTTTCATCTACGCACAAAAGTTAAGTCAGTATTGTGGATAACTCGTGAATAAATTGTGGAAAATAATGTTAAGATATTTTAATCTATTGAGCATAAGCAACTTAGGGTCAATCATAAAAGTGGAAAAAGAAGCTATAATGAAAGATTAAGAATTTTTAATATTGATCGATATCAGTATTTTAAATTCGACTTAGAGACGTATCCCCACGGTTAAAAAAGCGGGATATATTTTTATTTCCGTGCTTATAAAAGAAGCACTTTTCAGGAAAATAAATGGTATTAGTTGGCTTATTAATTATCAGGTTTTAAAATTATGGCGGATCAGAGTTTTAGTGTCGAACTATCCGATGACGGTATAACCCTTAATGATTTTTCATCAACAGAAAATTCTCCTCAACAGCTAAAAAACAGGCTTTCGCAGTTGGTGAGGCTTAACCAGCTACAGAAAAGTATTGTGCGGCAGAATATGCATAATGCTATGTCGCCACTTAGTGCGATCTCAGGTTATTTAGAGCTTATTAATATGACCTTGGAGCATGATGCCAGCGTAGACCAGATCGAGCACTACCGTAGAAAAATTGAACATGGAGTTACCGAGGTTAATGAGATCCTTCAGCAGTTGAATTCTTTGTATGAACAAGAGCAGATGATCAACGAAATGGGGGAGGATTTTCTGGATGTAGATCTGAACTGGGCCATCCGCGAAGTATGCCACCGGTTGGAACGTGATGAATCGAAGCTGACCTTTGCTCCCACCGAAAAACCTTTACATGTAAACACGGCTTTATACACTTCAAAACTGATCATTTATAAATTGATCACTTTTGCTTTAAAGTGCATCAAGAAAGATGAACAAGTTGAACTGCATTCTTCAGAAGAAGAAGGGATGGCTACTTTAAAGATCACCTTTAATATCTCAGAGAACAAAGAAAAAGATATCAGAGAGGTGTTAAGTTGCAGGAATGAAGTGGAAGAATATGCCTGTGCGAAGGATAACTCACTAAAAGAAGGGTTACTTGCCAGCCATAAACTTGCCAGTCAGATAGGCGGCTTTTTACGGTTTAAAATGGTTGATGACGGAAAGGGGCGAATGAGCCTTTCTTTGCCAAGTGCCTGATCCTTATTTAAACTAAAAAATCTAAGGCTTCTCCTTTAGGATATCGAAACTGCTGTTCCGTTTTCAGGTACTGATGGATATGTTTAGGTAAATCGTGGTTAGATAAGTCCATGAGCCTGCCCACAAATTCAGTATCGGCACTGTCCGCTTTCTCCTCTATAGTAGAATATACGGCTTCCTTTATATGCGAATCATTTGCAGAGTTGCCGGCAGTTTGAAACTCCTTTTCTTTTTCTGCTCTCACTACAGGCGTTTTCCCCACGGGGTGAACTTTCCTATCTATAGAAAAGCACGCAGTGGTTTTGCAGAATTTCCCCATAGAAAACTCAAACCCCACAAAGGCTTTGTATGAATTTTTTATACCCATAATGTTAGAATTAGATCATATACCCAAATACAGACGGAGTATAATGATCAAACTTGCTTTCCTTGATTAGAATCAGCTAATAAAACGAGATAAGAAGGGGTTTGATGGGAATAAAAGGGGCGGGGAAAAAAGATGAAAAGTATTTAAGGAATTATCTCACCTACCGATAACAAAGAAAAGCTTTTCACAGTCCCGGGCTGTGAATCAGGTTTGGGCTTTGCCCTGAGCTAAAGGTAATTCAGTTAAAAAAAGGTAAAACGAAGAGAACAATGAGTAAGATAAAAGCACTTGTAGTAGACGATTCCAAGATCATGCGCAGTCAGGTAAAGCGGGCATTGGATCAACTTATGATCGCAGAATTTGAGTATGAGGAAGCCATGGATGGAGAAGATGCACTGTCAAAATTTAACGATGACATTGACATCCTTTTTGTGGACTGGAACATGCCAAAAATGACTGGTGTAGAGTTTGCCCGGGCTATTCGGGACAAAGGCTACGCCGATATTCCGATCATCATGGTTACGGCCGAGAAGTCGATGGGTAAAGTGGATAAAGCCCTGAATGAGGGAGGTGCTAACGAATACATCACCAAGCCGTTTACCGCAGACAAAATGGCAAAAGCCATTAGCAGCTACTTTGATGACAATGGTAACATTGCAACCGGAAACGGGGATGAAGGAGAAAAGAAAAGCTTCTTCAGCAGCATTCTAAACTCCTAAGAAAAAGAAAATGATTACAGAAGAATTAAAGAAGGCAGATCATATTCCTGCTGAAATTTGTGACATCGTTAGAGACTCAGTAATAAATACGTTTGCTTCTATTTGTGGTGACACGCCTCAGTATGAAGATGTGAGCGAAGAAGAGAAGGGCCCGCTAAATGGCATCATTGGCAATATTGCTGTGTTCAACCCAGACTTGACCTTCACCTTGATGATCGCAATTCCCAAGGAAACAGCATTTAAGATCTCGGAGGCTTTTATTGGCATGAAACTGCCGTTTGCCAGCGATGATATGGGTGACCTGATCGGAGAGATAGCAAATATCCTGGCCGGTGATGTAGCCGCGAACATTGAAAAAGTTGGATTCAGGGGGCAGTCCTCTTTGCCAACAGCTACACGAGGAAGTGACCTTACCTTGTTTATGCCGAATAAACCACCAACAGAGAAAATGAAATTCTCCAGTAGTTGTGGAGATTTTTTACTGAATATGGCAATGAGCCAATCCCGATAAACGGCTAACCCCTGGAAACCATGAGTAACGACCTAAAAAAAGAAACCATACAGGAATTAGAAACCATAATCCGGTTATTAGCAGATGTGTGGCCAACCGACCGCGAAAACCTGGCTGAAGCCGGCGCGCGTTTTGAGAAAGTGATCGGGGGAATGGATCAAAATTTTGGGCAGCTTCAAAAACTGATAAACCTATCCTGGGAAGGGTTAAAGCATCTCTACGAAAAAGATGATTTCTTCATGACCGTAAAAGCCTCAACTATGCAGGCCGTAAATACGGTTCGCGAATATATTATTGAGGATGGAGACATCAATGTCGAAGATTTTGAAAAATCTTTTAATGATCTCGAGAAGTCACTTTCCGGCGGATCCGAATCGGCTGATAAGGTTATTGAACTGGATGAAGAGCCGAGCGCGGAAAAGGCGGAACCGACTGCTTCAGAAGGCAGCAGTGATGGTGAAAAACCGGTTTCCCTTGATGATCTGGCCGCACTCATCATGACTATGGATGAGGAGACCGCAAGCAGAAAAGACAAAGCGAGATTAGGTGCAATGATCGAGATTTTGGCAGAGCATGAACCTGCTGAAATTGGAAAACAGCTGGAGAAAGGGCTGGAGATCATGGTAAAAGCAATTCAGGAAGAAGACTATAAGGGCTGGTTAAGAGAGATTTCCGGCTTAACGGAAGAAGCGATCAACAAGGAGGAAGGGGAAGATTGGGATGAATCGGAACCTCAGAGTTCTGAAGTCATAAAAGCAGAGCCGGAGCAGGAAGAGAAAAAATCTGCTGCGAATTCTGATTCTGACATATTCATTGTCCCGGATGACATTGAAATGGAGATGGTCGGAGAGTTTGTGACCGAATGCTCCGACCTGATTCAGATGGCAGAAAGCGCCTTACTGGAACTGGAAGAATCTCCTGGTGATGACGAACTGATCAACACCATATTTCGGTCGTTCCACACCATTAAAGGAACCTCAGCATTTATGGGACTGGATCCCATTTCTGAATTCACTCATTCGGTGGAAACATTTTTGAGCATGGTTCGTGAGGGAGACCTGAACTTTGATCAGGCTTGTGCAGATATTTCACTCGACTCCATTGACATTATTACCAAGATGCTGGCCGAAGTGGAAACCATAAGACCGGGCGATAAGCTTGAAATTCCGCCACGGTTCACCCCAATGATGCGTGTGCTGGAGGAGATCTCTGAAAAGGGAAAAGCCCCGGCCGATGCATTAGGTGCTGAAGAAGAAAGTTTACGTGAAGCCGGGAAGGAAGCAGCCATCGCACAACAAGCTCCTGCAAATGGAGTGGCCCAGGCTGCTGCCAACGGAATTGCAGAAGCTGCTGACAGTGGAAATGCCAGCGAACCAAATTCTGGAAAAAATGAGTCAGAAGCTTCGGTTCGGGTTAGTGTGAATCGCCTCGACCGCCTTATTGACATGGTAGGAGAGTTGGTGATCGCACATTCAGTGGTGGCACAAGATGAGGCCATTCCCCAGGATTCTGATCTTAATAAGAAGGTTAATCATGCCACTAAAATTCTCAGGGAACTTCAGGATACAAGTTTAACCCTTCGGATGGTTCCGCTTAAAGCGACTTTCCACAAGATGAACCGCCTGGTTCGAGATCTTTCCCGTAAAGCGGGCAAAAAGGTGAAATTCACTACTGTGGGTGAGGATACTGAAATCGATCGGAACATGGTGGATATCATCAATGAGCCTCTTATTCACATGATCCGGAACGCGCTGGACCATGGAATTGAGACGACAGAGGAGCGGACTAAATCCGGCAAAGATGAAACGGCATATATAGAACTGACTGCTGCTCAGGAAGGCGGTAAAGTGGTGATCAAGATCCGGGACGATGGCCGTGGGATCAACAAGGATATCATCATGAGGAAAGCTGTTGAAAAAGGATTGGTCGATCCCGATAAGAAATTATCGGATAAAGAGATCTACAACTTGATCTTCCTGCCCGGCTTCTCCTCTGCTGAGAAGGTAACAGATCTATCTGGCCGTGGTGTTGGGATGGATGTTGTAAGGCGTTCTATTGAACAGTTACAGGGCAAAGTGGATGTGGAGTCGGAGCTTGGATCGGGCACCACCATCACCATTGAGCTCCCTTTTACTCTTGCAATCACTGATGGAATGGTAGTTCGCGTTGGCGAAGATCGGTTCATTGTCCCAACCATCAATATTGACATGACCTTCCGTGCAGAAAGTAACGAAGTGTTTACGGTAATGGGAGAATCGGAACAGGTTTCATTCCGGGGAAGATCGGTACCGGTGATCAGGCTGCATCGTTTGTTCGAGATAAGTGGCGCGGTCGAAGACCTCAGTATGGGAACGCTGCTTGTTATCAAGAACAACAGTAAACGGTACGCCTTGTTGGTTGATGAAGTGATCGGGCAGCAGCAGCTGGTTGGTAAATCCATCAATATGCTGGTGAAGATGGATCATATTTCCGGAGGAGCCATCATGGGAGATGGCCGGGTGGGCCTAATCCTGGATACGGCTGCTTTAATAGAAAAAGAATAAACATAATTGAGGCACTTCAATGAGCACAGCTGTATCACCCGTTTCAGGAATAAAGATCAAGGATGGAGAGTTTAATTACGTTCGAAAGATCATTCACGATTATTGCGGTATCAATATTCAGGAAGGTAAGCAGGCCCTGGTACAAAGCCGTCTGATGAAGAGAATTCGCAAGCACGGACTGGCAAGCTTTGAGGATTATATTGAGTTTGTGGAATCAGATAAATCCGGCGAAGAATTCCTGGCTATGGTGGATGTACTGACCACCAACAAAACGAGCTTTTTCCGCGAGATAAAACATTTCGAATATATCCGAAGCCACATTCTACCTGAAATGAGGGGCCGAAATGTAAAGTGGTGGTCGGCCGGTTGCTCATCCGGTGAAGAGCCCATTACTACTGCCATCACCCTGTTGGAAAGCAGAAATCAGGCGAACTGGAATCAAGTTAAGATACTGGCTACTGATATTTCCAGGGATATTCTGTCCGTTGCCAAAGAAGGGCGATATTCGGCCGCAAAAATGCCGGATGTACCAGACTATATACTCGAAAAATATTTCAGAAAAGAAGGATCTGATTATGTGGTTGGCAATAAGATCCGGGAGATGATCACCTATGGGCGGTTGAATTTGACGGACCAATGGCCACTGAAAGGCCCTTTTCACGTGATCATGTGCCGAAATGTGATGATCTATTTCAACCGGCAAACACAAAATGATATTGTAAATAAGTTTCACCGGCTATTGGAGCCCGGCGGATATCTGTTTTTAGGACATTCGGAAAGCATCCCCAAAGAAAATAAAGGCTTTAAGAGTCTAGCCCCTGCCGTATATCAAAAACGTTGAAATAGGGAACTATGAGAAAAGTAGTTGGCGTAAGTGATCTGAAAGTGTCAAAGAACCCGGAGGAGTTTATTATCACTCATGCCCTGGGAAGTTGCCTTGGGATTACAGCCTACGATTATAAAGCAGCTGTGGGAGGCATGGTACACGTGATGCTGCCTCTTTCAAAAGCCGATCCCGAAAAGGCCATCGCCAAACCCGCTATGTATGTTGATACCGGATTTCAACTATTGCTTAAAGAAGTGTATGGTCTCGGAGCCCGGAAAGAGAATCTGGAAATTACCGTTGCAGGTGGGGCCAGCATGAAACGGGAAGGAGCCGACGACTACTTCAAAATTGGCAAAAGAAACTTTACCGTTCTTCGGAAGTTGCTCTGGAAAAATGGGTTTATGATCGATCACCAGGATGTAGGCGGCCATATTTCCAGAACCATGACACTTTCCATAAATAATGGATTGGTCACCATCAACAAACAACCCGTAAACGAAAGCAGCAGAAAACAGGCAATCGCGAACAGGGAATTTAAACCAACTATCTAACGGAGAGAATCATGAGCCTGAATATTTTAATAGTAGATGACTGTCCGATAATGCGAATGGTGATACGGCGCACTCTAAACATGTGCGAATTTGAACTTGGTGAAGTTATTGAAGCCGGAGATGGTAAAGAAGGACTGGATTGGATGAAAACCATTGACTTTGATTTTGTGGTAGCCGATCTGAACATGCCGGTTATGACCGGCGCCGAGATGATAGCTACCATGCGAACCGATCCTAAAACAGATGCAATTCCAGTGTTGGCGGTATCCGCAGAAAGCAATGACTCCCGGGTGAATGTGATCTCAAGCCTGGTAAACGGTTTTGTACATAAACCTTTTAGAGTTGAAGTGCTTCGGGATAAAATTTTTAAGGTTTTAAGCAAAGAAGCGATAATAGTAAAACCAAAAGCTGAGCAGTAAAATACACGATAAAAAATGTATGGGTAATGGTTATGAACAAACTTGAACAAAAAAAAGGCACAAAAGCCAGCTACGCCGATCTGGTTAAAGAGATAGCATTTAAGACATTTGAGACCACCTGTTATATGTTTCCCCTGGGTGAATGGGAACTTGACGATTCTGAGGATATGGAAAAACCGGATGGCAGTATCCGGGCCATAGTAGAATTTGACGGAGCCACCGATGGTGGGCTGGTTATCTCAACTACGCCCCATTTGCTCGAATCAATAGCGGCAAACATGCTGGGTATTGAAGCGCCATCGAGGGAAGTTAAAGAAGGCGCACTGGGCGAAATTGCGAATATCATCTGTGGAAACACCGTGCCCGGATTTGCCCATAACAATGAGATCTGCTACATCCGTCCGCCCAGAATAGCCCGTGAAAGCGAAAACTTTGATGAGATCTATATAGACAAAGCAAGTGAGCATGTGGAGGTAATACTGGATGAAGGTATCGCTCACATCACGATCTACTATAAAGCAGAGGCAACCCGATGATCAAAGTATTAATAGTTGATGATTCAGCCCTGGTTCGTAAACTGCTAACAAAAGAGCTGGACAAACAGCCTGATATTGAAGTGGTTGGAACGGCTATGAATCCCTATATAGCCCGGGAAAAGATCTTTGAGCTAAAACCCGATGTGATCACTCTTGACCTGGAAATGCCCCGAATGGACGGACTCTCATTCCTTGCCAAATTGATGAAGCATTTCCCTATACCTGTGGTGGTTGTGAGTTCACTGACTCCCAAAAACAGCCAAAATGCCCTGAACGCCCTTCGCCTGGGAGCTGTAGATGTGATCTGTAAACCCGGCTCAGCATATTCAACCCAAAACATTTCAAAAGATATTATCAAAGCCGTTCGGACTGCATCGGTTGCTAAGTTGCAGGGTACGGAGCCGGCATCTATCCCAAAAGCCAATCCGGAAGAAAATTACAGCAGCTACAAACTGGTGCATACCACTAATAAGTTTATAGCGATCGGTTCTTCCACCGGTGGAACCCGGGCGCTGGAGACGGTGCTTCCGGCGCTGCCAGCAAATTTACCCGGAATTGTGATCGTACAGCACATGCCCCCGGTATTTACCAAAAGTTTTGCCGACCGCCTGAACACCATCTGCAATATGAGGGTGAAAGAAGCTGAAGATGGCGACCAGGTGGAAAATGGACAGGTGTTGATAGCACCGGGAAACTATCACATGCTGGTAGAAAAAAGTGGAGCCCGGTACTACACTCGGATCAAACAAGGCCCGCCGGTACATCACCAGCGGCCAAGTGTGGATGTGATGTTTAACTCTGTGGCAAAATCGGCCGGTGTAAACGCCATGGGAGTGATCTTAACGGGCATGGGCGCTGACGGTGCAAAAGGACTTTTGGCTATGAGAGAAAGCGGAGCTTATACCATCGGTCAGGATGAGCAGACCTCAGTAGTGTATGGCATGCCCAGGGAAGCCTATAATGTTGGGGCCGTACAACAGCAATATCCACTTTCCAGAATTGCGGGTGCTATTGTAAATCATATGAAAGAAAAAATTAAACAACCCACTGTATAGCGGAGACGGTTATGGCAATTAATATTTTAATAGTAGATGACAGTGCGGTAATGCGAAGCATGATCCGCAAAACCATAGAGCGCAGTGATGTCGAAATAGGTGAGATCTATGAAGCCGAAAACGGCATCGATGGGTTGGATAAGCTACACAAGAACTGGCTGGACTTACTTTTTTTGGATGTGAACATGCCCATCATGAATGGTATGGAAATGCTGAATATCATCCGCAATACTCCAGAGACTTCCGACCTTCCTGTTTTGATCGTTTCCACCGAAAGTAACGCACAGAGAATCGAGATGATCAATAAGCATAATGCAGGATTTGTTCACAAGCCCTTCACCCCGGAAATGTTGCGAGAGAAGATCATGTCCGTTTTGGGCGTTCCTCAATGATCTGTTGAGAACAGGCTTTTCTTTTGTGAAGATTTCATGAATGCCATCCCTTGGTTTTTTCACAAAATAAATGGCTTAGAACTATTAAGATTTTCTAATACGGGTACGATAACTGTTTCAGAAGGAAGCTCACTTTGTAAAATAGTGAAGCAGGCCAAGGCCGAAATTCCGAATGAGAAACAGATGCGGGTTAACTTCTGATCCGAAACTCATCTCAAAAAGAAGTACAAGAAAGAAGGTAGTATATAAGGAGAGTGCTACCGGCAATTTAATTGCAGCATACAAGCCTTAAAAAAAGGCATAAACTATCACCTCATAGTTCAATGTGTGGTGATTAATCATTTAGTCAAGAATATTGGTTAAACAGGCCAAATAACGAAAAGGTATCAGAATATGAGTATCGTAAAACAAATAATACCAGGTTCCTCCAGTAGCTGGACCATAGGTAAAAAACTAACAGTAGCATTTGTAGCAATATCACTGATCACTCTTGGATTGGGTGTTTTAGGTTTTTATGGAGCTGCAAGTAGCCAAAAGTCAATCAATGAAATTGGAGTGGTACGGCTTCCAGGTGTACAATCGCTTCAGTCTATGACTCAGGCTATTACAGCTATACGAAGTGTTGAGCAAGCATTACAAATTCAGTTATTGACTAAGGATGACAGAAATGGTTTAAAAAAAGATCTGAAGCAGTATTGGAGCAATTTTGAGAATTCAAAAAGTATATACGAATCATTGCCACAATCAGATGAGGAGGCAGTGATGTGGAAAGAATTTGAGGTTTCCATGATAAATTGGAAATCCGACCATGATAAATATATGGACCTGGCGGAGACCTATGAAGAGAACCTGGCAGATGAAGCGTTGGCAGCGTCAAGTTTGATGAATTTGAGAACTCACTTTTTAGAAACGAGCAAGGTTTCTAATAAGCAACTCGTACAGGACCTTAAAGATCTGACGGATCTGAATGGCACTTATGCAGAGCAAGAAGTGAAAGCAGCTGTGACCGAAAATGCCGTACTGAAAACATTAAGCATCTTTGGGTTGGTCCTGGGCGTGTTGTTATCTGCAGCATTAGGATATTTCAATACCCGCTCTATTAACAAAACCCTTCGTTCTATTATTCAAAGGCTGGAAGGCGGTTCGGAGCAGGTGAATGCGGCATCTGCACAATTGTCCGGAGCCAGTCAGGGATTGGCAGAACAGGCAAGCCAGCAGGCTGCGAGTTTGCAGGAGACTACTTCTTCGCTGGAAGAAATGTCATCCCAGATCAAACAAAATGCCGGTAATGCCGGGGAAGCAGAAAACGCCATGGGCGAAGCCAAACCTAAAGTGGAGGAAGGCGTGTTATCTATGAAGCGCATGAATCAGGCAATGAATGAAATTCGTTCGGCTTCCATGGAAACATCCAAGATCATAAAGACGATCGATGATATTGCCTTTCAGACCAACCTCTTGGCGCTGAATGCCGCAGTTGAGGCTGCTCGCGCAGGTGAGGCCGGAAAAGGCTTTGCAGTAGTGGCCGAGGAAGTTCGCAACCTGGCTCAGCGAAGTGCAGAGGCAGCTAAGAATACCTCTGAGCTTATCGAGCGGTCCCAGACCAGTTCTGAGCGTGGCTCACAGGTGGCCGGTGAGGTTTCTAAGAATCTTGAAAGTATTGAGGAAAGCATCACGAGTGTTTCAAGTTTGGTTTCTGAGATATCAGCAGCTTCCAAAGAACAGGCCGTGGGCATTCAGCAGATGAACGGCGTAATGGCAGAAATGGACCAGGTGGTGCAGGGCAATGCTTCTACTTCAGAAGAATCAGCGAGTGCAGCAGAAGAACTGTCGGCACAAGCCAACGACCTGAAACAGGTGGTTATGGAGTTGTCTGCTTTGGTTGGCGGCGGAAGCGAGGAGGAGGTTTTATACAGACCCGACGAACGCGTAATTCATAAAATGAACGGGAATGGAAATTCATACAACGGATCCGCATCCAGGTCATTTGAACCAACCATAAAGCCACAGTTTGACGAGAAAGCTCTGTTTGAAGATTTCTAAGCCCGTCAACCAATATACAAACTCATATTCTGTGAATGGGCTGCTGGCAAAACCGGCAGCCCATCTTGAAAAAGATGAGTGAGAGAAATGAATTTCAGCACATTGCAGTATCGGAATAGATTGAAATTCACCCCAGAATAAACTTAAGAAAAAGGCGCAATTGCCGATAACGTATTTAAGAGCAACGCTTCTTATAACCAAATTTCGAAAATCATGGAAGACACAATTGTAAAAGGACAGAAAGCCGTGGAGAACGGCGCAGATATTGAAGGAGGGAAATTTCTCAGCTTCTTTTTAGGGCAGGAAGAATATGCTATTGAGATCCTGAAAGTTCAGGAAATAATTGGGTTGATGCCCATTACTCCTGTTCCCAAAATGCCTGATTATATCCGTGGCGTATTGAATTTGAGAGGCAAGATCGTACCGGTAATGAATTTACGGTTGCGGTTTGGACTAAAGCCGGTTGAAGATACCGACGAAACCTGTGTGATCGTAGTTCAGGATGAACAACACCTGATGGGCGTACTGGTGGATAAAGTATCTGAAGTAGCCGATATCATTGAAAACCAGATTGAGGAAGTGCCGTCTTTTGGTATCCGGGCAAACTCAGATTATCTGGCGGGTATTGCTAAAGTGAAAGAGTCTGTGAAGATGATAGTGGATATCCACAAAGTAGTATTTGATGTGGCAGATGAAGTAGAAGTTCCGGTTGAGGTTGAAGAATCGTAGGTCGAAAACACCTGTGGGCGTTGCTTGCAGGCTATTTCCCATACTTGCAGGAAGTGCTCCTGAGCGTGAATAAAAAAAGATTTAAGAAAAAAGATCTGTCGCCGATAATTACAACAGGATAGAAAATCCAATTTTATATCTGATCGTAGGAACGCTAATTCACTTACAAATATGGAAAATTCAATACATACATTTATATCGATATGCCAAAACCGGGCATGTAAAGCCGTTGGTTTGGTTCTAGTAATTGCGATGATACTTGCATCAACAACAGGAACTGCATATGCCGACATCAAGCTTACTACTTCTGATGAGATTGGCATTATGACAGATTCTACCAAAGTCTTTGATGTGGTAGATGAAATGCCGAAGATCAAAGGCGGCATGAGTAAAATTTATGAGCACGTAAAGTACCCCAGACTTGCAAGCCGTAGCGGAATTGAAGGAAAAGTGTTCATAAAGTTTGTAGTTAACGAACAGGGGAAAGTAGAAGATCCTAAAATTCTTAAAGACATAGGCGGCGGATGCGGAGAAGCTGCTGTGGAAGGCATTAAAAAAGTGGAGTTTGAGCCGGGTAAACATAACGGTCAGCCGGTGAAGGTTTACTTCACTCTGCCGGTAAACTTCCAGATTCAATAACGAATATAAATCATATATACCCTGATAATTAAGTCAAAAGCACCGTCTGGATAAGGCGGTGCTTTTTTTATGGCCAAAGTATTCTGGCTACAGTTCTCCCAAACTTATTTCTGTGAGTATTTCAGCTTCAGGATGCTCAAAATAAGAGACTCATGATGGATGTTATTCTTAAATATTTGAAAACTATCCACACCGCTTGTTCAAGGCATTCCTTCTTTAAAAAATACCTTAAGCTCGTGCAGATTAGGTCGATAAATAAACAGCATTAGGAATCAATTAGGTTTTAGAATTCAATCAAAATAAGAACCATGAGTAGATTAGATCATATCAAAGAGAGTTTGAACTCAAATGAGTTTGGCGGGATGAAGAATTGGACGATAGGGAAGAAATTAACTGCATCATTTTTGAGTATTGCAGGGATCACATTGATCGTGGCTCTGATCGGATTTGGTGGGGCCTCGGTAATGGATAATGCGCTGGATGAGGTTGGCGAAGTCCGGCTCCCCGGCATTCAAAGTTTACTTGAAGCGCGGCTGGAAGCTGAGGCATTGAATGGTGAAATGGTAACCCTGAGTACTGCAGGAATTCCATTTGAAGAAAGAGCCGGGCATTATAAAAACATCGAAGAAAACCTTGATGCATTTCAGGAAGCCGTTGAGGTATATACGAGCCTTCCACAAAGTAAAGAAGAAGCAAAGGTTTGGGCTGATTTTGATGAGGCCGCGCAGGCATGGTCCGGCGAAATAGCGACCTTTTTGCAGCATGCAAGGGAATTTGATCAGCTGGGTATCGAAGATCCGGTTGACCTGTCCCGGCGCCTCGAAATGTACATGAAAGATCACTACACCGTAGTACAAAAAGTACTTGAAATGCTGTATGTAAATAATACGGTTTTTGAAGGAGGTGAAGATTTTACGGCATGTAATGCAGGCTCTTTTCTGCCCACATTTGAAAGCAAGAACGGGGACCTGCAGGGGATGATCAAAAATTTTGAAGCCCATCACAGAGATTTTCATGAGGCCGTGGCCGAAATTAAAGATCGTGCCGGTTCCGGGCAGTTAACAACGGCCCGTCAGGCGTATAACCGTGATATGCTGCCCGCCATGGAAGCCGTGTTTTCAAGTTTTGATAATATGCGTGTGGTCTCAAATAAATCACTTGATGTAATGATGACAGCGAGAGACCAGCTTCGGGGTGCTTATACCGAAGCCAAAGATAACAGAGCCGATGTAATGGCGGCCACTACACTTATAAATGATGAACTCGCCCGCCTGGAAATGGAACAAGCCGGTACGAATTCAAATTTGATCAAAACTATTTCCATACTGGGGCTGGTGCTTGGGGTTGGTTTGGCGATCGTACTTGGATTATTCATAACAAAATCCATCAATAAGAAACTTGGTTCCATTACCGGGCGCCTGAACAGTGGTGCAGAACAAGTCAACGTGTCTTCGAATCAGCTATCGGGAGCCAGCCAAAGCCTGGCTGAAAGTTCCAGTGAGCAGGCAGCCAGTTTGCAACAGTTCAGTTCATCTCTGGAGGAAATTTCAACCCAAACCAAGCAAACGGCCGGCAATGCGAGTGAAGCTGAACAAGCTATGCAAGAAGCTGAGCCCCGCGTGGTAAGCGGTGTAGAGGCTATGGAGCGCATGAACAAGGCGATGGCTGAGATCAAGAATTCTTCGGAAGAAACATCTAAGATCATAAAGACGATCGATGATATTGCTTTCCAGACCAACCTGCTGGCGCTGAATGCGGCGGTTGAGGCTGCCCGTGCCGGAGAGGCCGGAAAGGGATTTGCTGTGGTGGCTGAGGAAGTTCGGAATCTGGCTCAGCGTAGCGCCGAAGCGGCAAAAAATACGTCTGAACTGATAGAAAGTTCGCAGGTTAGTTCCGATCGGGGAGCAACCGTAGCAGCAGAAGTTTCTGAGAATCTTAAAATGATAGAAGAAAGTGTGAAGAGCGTGAGCCTGTTGGTGGTTGAAATTGCGGCAGCCGCAAAAGAGCAAAATACCGGTATCGAAGAAATGAGTTCGGTAATGCACGAAATGGACAAGACCGTGCAGGGGAATGCATCAAGCTCTGAAGAATCGGCAAGTGCAGCAGAGGAGCTTTCTTCTCAGGCAGCAGAAATGAATACCATTGTGGAAGAATTGCAACGCTTGGTTGGCGGAACGCAAGATGTGATCCGGCAAAGCCAGAATACTTATTTGGGAGCCCTGAGTTCCAATGAAGCTGAGCCTTACCCAAAAGAAGAGGCCCCAAATGAATACAAAGGTAGTTTCTCAGAGAACAATGGAAACGGTTATGGAAAACAATTTTCACCCAATGGAGCGAGTGCAAAAGACGAGAATAATAAAAGAACGCCTAAGAAAGAAGCACATGAACTGATTCCTTTTGATGACGATGAGGACTTCAGTGACTTTTAATATTAGCTGAACAGATGTTGGGCGAGGCGTGTAGGAGCACCTTGCTTGCACCTGTTTCTAAAAGGAGATACGATGAGTAAAATACCTACCGACTTTGAAATTATGGAAGAGATCCACGATCGGTATTACGATACCTTCCGGAAATATGCCACTGAGGAACCGGATCGCATTGCCAGGATCCGGGTGCCCATAAAAATAAATGAAGTAGCTGAAGCAATAGGAGTGGAACAGGATATGATCTTTGGACGTGTTTTTTATCACTTCAACAAAAAGTACAGCTATAAGGATGAGAAGGGGGATATAACCACTTTCTTTATTACCGACAAATTTGAAGGCCTGAGCGTGAATTTTGCCCTGGTAGCTTCAACGCTTGCCGAAATGAAACAAGAGAAACAAAAAGCCGATCAGTATTTGATCGTCTCCGGCACAGCCATCGCGTTATCCATTTTTGCGATCATACTTGCCGTTTTGTAAACCCCAAATAAGTACTAAAGTGTCTTTAGAGCAATGAAAAAGATCAATGTGTTGATTGTGGAAGATGATCCGGCTATGCGGGTAGTGTTGCGAAGTACCGTTCTTTCCGCAGAACTGGATGTGGAAGTAAATGAGATCTATGAAGCGGAAAATGGTAAAGTAGGTCTGGAAGTGCTCGGCGAGAAAAAAGTGGATCTCATGCTTGTTGATATCTATATGCCGGTGATGGATGGAATGGAAATGCTTGATTATACCTACGATCATCCTGAGTGGAGTAAAATTCCGGCTATCGTGGTTTCTACAGAAAGTGATGAAGATCGTATCGATGCCATTCAGCGAAAGGGAATGGGCTTTGTGCATAAGCCGCTAACCCATTTGTACCTGAAAGATAAGATCAACGACAGCTTCTCTAAAGCGGACTAAAAAAAATCGCAATTCTGCCTTAAGAATTTTTGGTTTCGTCCGATAATAAGAAAACCTCTATCCCTTCTATGCCAGTGAAGGATAAATGAGAGGTAATTGAAACAGAAAATTAATGAATCAACGTCCTGCAAACCTAAGAATGAGCCGGATCACTACAAAAAACCAAGAACTATGTCGCTAAAAGATAAGATCCTCGAAAAAGTAAATAGCACGAACAGTGCTGAAGGAGCAAAATGGACCATAGGAAAAAGAATTCTGTTTCTGACGGTTACAGCTTCTGTGGTGATCATGATCGTGGGGGCTATTTCTATTTTCTCGCTCACTAAGATCAATGCTTATGCAGATGAGATTGCAAATGCATATATCGCAGAATGGGGCACAGCTTCAGCCCTTGAAGTTGCAGTGCGAAAAGCAGGATACGAACATTTACAGTATTCCAACTCTAACAATGAGGAATATATTAAATCGGCTTTGGATAGATTTGAGAAAATAGAAGGAGAGTATGCCGAACTGGAAGAATATGAGCAAACGTATGACCTGCCGCTATTGACAGCAGAGATCGGTAATCTGAAAACTGCCATTGAAAGCTATAAATTGAACTTGCAGGCTTTCCGTGAAGCTAATGAAGAGTTGGCTACAACCAATGATCTGTCTCAGCTAAATGCACTTACATCAAAATTAGAGCAGGCTAAGGAAAATGCTGATCAGCAGTACCAAAATCTTTTGGCGATCAGTTCTGAGATCAATCAGGCAGCCGAGGACGGCGCAAGAGAACTGGCAGCTCTCACAAGTAGTACGGTAACCAATTACAGATGGATCATTACTGTTGTAGGGATCTTCTCTGTATTAGGTGCTTTTATATTTGGTTTGATCATGAAACGATCTATTGGCAACAACTTGCTATCTGTGATCAATGTCCTGAATTCTGCCAGCGACCAGGTTCAGTCGGCTTCCACAGAAGTGTCTTCTTCCAGTCAAAGTCTGGCTGAAAGTACCAGTCAGCAGGCAGCGAATCTTCAGGAGACCACTTCATCTCTGGAGGAAATGTCGGCTCAAACCAAACAGTCGGCTGAGAATTCAAGTCAGGCTGAATTTGCCATGAATGAGTCTAGACCTCTCGTTGAAAATGGAGTGCAAGCCATGCAGCGTATGACCAAGGCCATGGATGAGATCAAGAATTCTTCGGAAGAAACATCCAAGATCATAAAGACGATCGATGATATTGCCTTCCAGACCAACCTGTTGGCATTAAATGCTGCGGTTGAAGCTGCCCGTGCCGGAGAAGCCGGTAAAGGATTTGCTGTGGTAGCGGAAGAAGTACGGAATCTTGCTCAACGCAGTGCAGAAGCCGCCCGTAACACATCTGAATTGATTCAGCGCTCTCAGGAAAGTTCGGATCGTGGAGCAAGTGTAGCAGAAGAAGTTTCTGCCAACCTGAAACGTATTGAAGAGAGTATTGGGAATGTAAGTACGATGGTGGTCGAGATCTCGGCTGCATCAAAAGAACAGGCAACGGGTATTGAGCAGCTAAATTCGGTGATGCGTGAGATCGATGAAGTGGTTCAGTCCAATGCGTCATCTGCTGAAGAATCAGCCAGCGCATCTGAAGAGTTATCATCTCAGGCCAGCGAACTGAAAGGCATAGTTCGCAACTTGATGGATCTGATCGGGCATAATGAGAAAGGTTCACTCCAAAAAGCTGCTGCCCGTACAAATGGAACATCTATAAATGGGTTGAATGGTAATGGATATCATTCCCCAAATGGAAATGGCCACAGCAGGAATGGAAATTATAAGAATGGCCATGCCCATAAAGATACCGTTAACGATTTCTTTATGAGTAAGAACTAACTGAGCGTGAAAATGGTGAATTCCAAAAGGCTTCAACAAGACCAAACCAATGATAATCTAGCGTGAAGAGTCTGCGGAGTCTAAGAGTTCACCAAAAATGAATACCAAAACTATCTCGTACGGTAGCAATGAATAACTGATCATGACCTGACCAACCAACTCCAAAAAATCATCCGGAGATATTTTGAAAGACCGTAAATCATCAAATCCGAAAAATGGTGAATCTTCCTCTGCACTTTCAGTAGAAAATGGAAGTCCTGGAAAAGTTGCGGATCTGAATCAGATACTGAAGGAAGGTCTTAAGGTCAGTGAAATTATGGCCATGCATGGAGATTTAAGGAATAATCCTGCACTGGGTTCTTTTTTTGATGTTTATGGAGTAGCCGAGGAAGAACCCGAAGAAACCTATCCGTCCCAATCTAAATTAATGAAGGCGCTGGAGCTGAACCCGGCGATGATCGCTATTCTGGGTCGTTGGGGACATTTTGAATTTGTAAACCCTAAATTTACGGAGACGACCGGTTATGCCCTTGAAGAGATCAAAGATCAGGATACTTCTGTTCTCTCCGGGGTAATTGAATCCAAAGGTGCTGAAGAATTTGCCCGCGCCTTGCAAAAAGGCAGAGTCTGGCGAGGCGAAATGAAACAAGTACGCAAATGTGGCGAAGAGTATAGTTTTTCAGGATCGCTGATGCCTCTGGAAGATTCCTATGGCTTCATCACCGGTTTTATACTTTCCGGGCAGGATATAAGTCCATTTAGAAAAACGGAAAATAAGCTGCAGCAAGCGCTGGAAGAAAAGAATGTGCTGCTCGCTGAACTTCATCATCGCGTAAAAAATAACCTGGCAATTGTTTCCGGACTGATGCAGCTACAGGCCTTTAACGAAAACAGCAGATTGCTACAAAACAGGCTGCTTACCTCTGCAGGCCGAGTGCAGTCGATGGCTTCCATGCACGAAGCACTTTATGAATCCCAAAGCCTGAGCAACATTGAGTTCTCGAAAATTGTAAAGCGTATCGTGGAATCGGTGGGCGGTTTATATCGGGAAGAGTATGAGAAGTCAGAGATCGATAACGATCTTGAGATCGTGAATTTGAATATAAATCAGGCCCATCCCTTGTCGCTGATCCTGCACGAAGTGATATCAAACGTATTCAAACATGCCTTTGAAGACAGGGAAAAGGGTAAGATCTGGGTGAAATTATATCAACGCAGTAACCTGGTTTTTCTCTCTATTACCGACAACGGTGTGGGGCTTCCTATGAAATATCAGGTGATCGGAGAACGAAAGAAAACAACCGGATATGAACTGTTGAATCTGCTGGTCGATCAGCTGGAAGGAGTCTACCAATATACTTCCGACCTGACCGGCACCAATTTTTATTTACACTTTGAGATCAGTGATGCCAAAGGTGCTTCAAATGCGAGGCTGGGAAATCCGTTTTAACAGACATTTCCATTACTCCTTTCAAGCTAACGATTGAAATTAAGCTCCTCAGAAAGTTTCTTTATCCGTTGCTGTAGCTTAAGGTATATGCTTACAGTGTCTTTATTTTCAAGGACCACATTTTCCAGTTCAGTAAGGTGAGATTCAGCGGTTTCAATTTCTGTGACCAGTTCCTGAAAGGTTGTTGAAAATGAGTTCTGACTGTCATTCATACGCGCCACTTCCACCTTTCCGGTAATGTGAATGAACCGAAGCACCATCAAAAACCGCTCGATAGTTTTCACCCCGGAAAGCAGGTCTTGCATAGATCCCGAGACTTTTCCAAGGCCTGTAACTATGCGGTCCATATTTGGCAGAAAAGCATCAAAAAGCAGTTCCTGTGTTTCATCAGGCGTGATGAAGGAATAGAATTCGTGGTTTTTCTTTGATCTTAATTCTTTTATAAAGTCGATGGTCATTTCAACCTGAAGCTTCGATGAGATGATATCAAAGTTTAGCGTGCCGATAAGCTCACTGAATTCCTGAATACTACGTTTCATCCGGATCAGTTTTTCTTCGCCATCAACAGACTGTTCGCCCATTTTTTCGGCTACTACGGACAGGGAGAGATCCTCGCCATCCAGTTTTGCTGAGCCGATCTGTGCATTCAGTGACAGCAGTAGAATGGAACGGGCCAGATTCAGAATGTAATCCGAGTGCGACATCAGTCCGCCATGCAGCGTCTTCAGTTTTTCGAGTGAAAGCACGAGTTCACTGAGTACAGTTTCCAGCTCCAATAATGCCGGGGGAACGTCCACCTCTTTTCTTGACGTAACCATTAAGCTTTGGATCTGCTGTTCCCGGTGCGACATCTCTGCCTGCAATGCATTCCACATAAACTCCTGATAATCGGCAAAGCCTTCTTTTTGGAGTGATGTCAACAGGCTCTCTTTCCCTGAGAGCATCGCTTTTCGCTTACCTGTCAGTTTCTCGGCTTCTTTTTCGTGTGCTAAAGTAGAAGCGTAGATATCCTTTACTTTATGGAATAAAGGACTGCTTGGTTTTAACCGAATGGATAAATAGCCTCCTTTGCAGGGAAAAGCCAAAGCCATCACCCAATAATAAGAACCGTCTTTGGCCATATTCTTCACATAAGCCGCCACCGGTTTATTGGCTAAAAGGTATTCCCAGAACACATGAAAAACGGATCGTGGCATATCAGGATGGCGGATTACTTTATGAAGCTGTCCGATGATCTCTTCTTGCTCATATTTACTGATGCGGATAAAAACATCGTTGGCAAATTGAATATGAGATTTTGGGTCTGTAATGGAAAAGAACAGTTCCCTGATCTTAAAAGGACTTTCTGCATCCACGGGCACAGGTTGTTCCAGGTCTTTGAGCTTAAATAAATTTTGGTCGATGGCTTGCATGCTATGCTGCTTTGGTGTCTTTTTTAATTGTTGACATTGCAACCTAACTGCATTTCTCATGCCAAAAGAACAAAAACCGCCAAGTGATGATTAGAGAAGGGGGATGGTCATATGAATAGGATCCGAGAGGAAAATATCTCCAGGTATGGAAAAAAGATCTGTTGAGAACCACAGAAGAAACGGAATAAAGAGGAGGGAAATTACTGGAACGGGAAAACAAGGCTTACCGCTATTTTCTCTTCTTTATGTTCGAAAAAGAGTGTGGCTCCGATCCTGTTGGCCTGCAGCAGAGCGGTGGTAAGGCCAATGCCAAGGTCATCAGCACGTGAGGTTACAAAGGGGAAGAACGCTTTTTCAGTGATCTCAGGTGTGATGTCCCCGGCTTCATTTTCAATAGTAATAGTAACGGGATTCTGAGAATTCAGGGAAATTGAAATATCGCCATCGGAATGACGCAGGGCATTTTCAAGAAGCTGGCGCAGTAATAAGCGGAGCGGTTCAGGATCAGAGAGTATGGTTAAGTCGGGCTGGGGATTTTGAAATTGAAAACGCTGTCGGGCTTCCTCGGAAAAAAGATCAGTTGTTTCCTGGAGGGTCTGCTGCGGGGATATCTCGGTAAATCCTTCATCGTCAAAGGTATTGTCAAGCTGGTACAGTTCCTCCAGTTCATCCATGATATCAAAAACCTGATCGAATCCCTTGTTGATGGGTGAGAATCGTTTTTCCAGGTCTTTATTGGTGTTTTCCTCTTCCATCATTTCCAGATAACCGGCAATGCCGGTGAGGGGTGACCGCAGGCGATGGAGCATAACTTCCACCATCTTTTTCCAGTTCTCAAAAGATTCTCCGAAGGGGAGGTCGTCTCTGTATCTCAGTTCCGTAACCAGGTAAGAACAGTCTCCATTTTTAATAGCTCGTTCCTTTATCTCATACCACTCCCGCAGATACTGTCCATACGATCTGCCATTTAATAAAGTGGGGTATCGCTTCACGCTATCATCCAATGATGTTCCGTCTAATGAAGGCTTTCCTGCTTTATTAACAGCAATAGAATTGGCAAACTGAATTTCAGGACTACTCTCCCTGGTAATAAACACTGGGTACTGAAGATCTGCTATAAATTGTTGAAGGAATTTCATGAAAAATGACTAAAAATTATGTGGATTACCGTCTCTTATCACATGACTTGTAGGTACATGTTCAGGGATGAGTTCCCAAGTTATCAACGCAGATCGGTAATTCTTTAGCACTGGCATAATTATCACTCACCGAGGAAAAATTTGCCACCAAAAGGTCAATTGTATACTACCCTTAAATGTGTTTTCTGTTTCTGAAACCTAACTGAGCCTCAAATTAGCTAAAAAAGTTGAGATGGCATAACAATTGCACAAGGGCAGAAGAATAATCAAAGTAATCAACACCAAGGTCAATGAAGTTTATTGATAGTAGTCACAGCCAGATGCTGAGCAAAGCGATGGATACCTATTCGCTTCGTCAGAAAATGACGGCTTCAAATATTGCCAATGCCGACACCCCGGGATATAAACGCCATGAAGTTCAGTTCGAAGATGAGCTTCAGCGAGCACAACAGCGTAAGGGCGTTTCCGGAATGAAAGATGTAACCGGGGCTATCCGGCAAACCGACGAAAATGTGGTTCTGGAAGATGAAATGATCGAAATGGCTGATACACAGATTCGTGTACAAGTGGTGACACGCTCTCTGCGGCATCATTTCAGCATGCTGAAAAATGGAATTACCGGAGTTAACCGCTAAAAGACTAACCTATGTTACCAGATAGAATTTCATCAACATTTCAAACTGCTGCACAAGGTCTTGCTGTACAACGCGAGCGCCTTGCGGTTGCTTCCCGCAATATTGCCAATGCACAAACTACAGCTCCCAAGGGCGCTGATAATGTTTATCGGCCACAAACCGTACAAACTAAAGGGCCAACTCAGGATAATTTCATGAAAGTGCTGGGCGAGACGCTGGGCGGCGGAGCAGGACAATTTAATCCCGGACAAGGACCGCTTGCTCCAAAATCTCCGGACAAAACAGGTGGACTTGGTCCCGAGTTCAACGTAGTTGAGCGCGAAAGCTTTCGATTTGAATTCGATCCGGATCACCCCGATGCAGATGAAAACGGAATGGTGCGTTACCCGGATATCGACCTCGTTCGTGAGATGGCTGAAATGGTAAGTGCCAACAGGTTATATGAAGCCAACCTGAGCAGCATTGAAGCTGAAAAAGAAATTATTAAACGATCGATGGAGATCTAAGTATGAATGCAATCAGAAATTTATTTCCCCAGCAGCAAGTAACTCAACTCAATCAACCCAGTTCTCTTCGTCAGGCGGCAGAAGCACCGGCCATGCCTGGTTTAACACAAGATGAGTCCTCACTGATTGAAGAAAAATTCACCGAAAATAAAACCCTCGACTTTTATTCTGTAGATGGCAGCTTCAATCAGGAGCAGCTCAGACGTGGAATGAATATCGATACCAGAATATAGATCAGGAAGTATAAACGATGATAGATCCAGCGCAACTACAGGGTATTAAGGTCCCACAAAATGTAGAGCTCAACAATCCCCGGCATTTTGAGATCGAAATACCGGATGGGCAGGATTCCTTTGCCGACATGCTCAAGAAAGCCGTGAACGGAGTAGATAGCTCCATGAAAGGGGCCGAGCAAAACATGCAGGATTATGTGGCCGGTAAAACCGATAACGTGCACGATGTAATGATCTCCATGCAGCGGGCACAGCTCAGCTTCCAGATGATGGTGGAAGTACGAAATAAAGCCATCGAAGCCTACCAGGAACTAAGCAGAATGCAAATATAACAGCTGATTGATGGACAAGTATTTAGAATCATTTCAAGAATTTTTTGGTCCCTTAAGTAATGCGCAGCGGGCTATGTTTATTGGTTTGATGGTGATGGTCATCGCTGTGATCGGTGGTATTTTTTACTGGTCACAACAAACCAACTACTCCCTATTGTTTGGGAAGCTGCAGCCCGATGCCGCACAGGAGATCGTGACCGAACTTAAAAATCAGGGTGTGGATTACGAGATGCGCGAAGGCGGTGCCATATTTGTGTCCGACGATCAGGTGCATGAACTGCGGATGCAGCTGGCCTCACTAGGGACTTCGGCTTCATCTGATGTAAAAGGCTACGAACTTTTTGATACCAATGCGCTTGGGATGACGGATTTCATGCAGCAGGTGAACAAGAAACGAGCTCTGGAAGGCGAATTAGCCCGTTCTATCAATAGCCTGGAGCAGGTTGAATTTTCACGCATTCACCTGGTGTTACCAGAGCGTTCTCCTTTTGAAGATGCTGCCGTGGAAGCTTCAGCCTCTGTAATCTTAAATATAAAGAGAGGCAAAAAACTAAATGACGATCAGATCCAAGGTATTACCGGGTTGATCGCCGGAAGTGTGGAAACTCTGGAAGCCTCGAATGTGACGGTGCTGGATCAGGCCGGAAACCGTTTGACAGACGAAATTAACATGGAGGATGAACTCGGCTTTGGAAGCACACAAATGCAGCTTCGCCAAAAGACGGAAGCCTACCTCACCGAACGTGGGCAATCGATGCTGGATCGTGTTTTAGGAGCAGGAAACAGTATTCTTCGTGTTTCAGTAAGCCATAATTTTGATCGGTTACTGCGTGAATCAGACCTTATTGACCCTGATAGCCGGACCATTATCTCTGAAGAAACCCGTGAACAGCAAGATGCAAACGAGCAGTCTGAGCCACTTCCCCTCGATCAGCGTATACCGGCTGATCAGCGAGGTGGTGCAGTAGTAGTTTCCTCAAATGAAAATACCTCAACTTCTGAGACCCGAAATTATGAAGTAAACCGCACCCGCGAAGTCTTCGAAAAAACACAGGGGGAACTGGAAAGTGTAACCGCCTCGGTGCTGCTTAACTTCAAAAAAGTGGTGAACGAAGGACCGGAAGGAGAAGAACAGGTCACCTATGAGCCTTATCCCGAAGTAGAAATTGAAGGGTTTCGTGAAGTGGTGATGATGGCCCTGGGTATGCAGGAGGAGCGTGGCGATCAGCTTAGTATTAAGCAGGTTGAATTTTTTGACCGTGAATTTGTAAACAATGCGAGCTATTTCGTAGATCAGCCTACTTCCTACAACGATATTTTTCGCTGGTCTATAATTGGGCTCACTTTCATAGCTGTCATGTTGTTGATCAACAATATTCGCAAGAAAATGGGAGATGACAATCTCACCGTGATGAGTGAATTCAAAGCAGACAAGCAAGTTTCCGAAGGGCAAAAACAGCAAGCTCTGAATGGTCAGGAAGGACAGGGACAAGCTCTCAAAGAAGGCGAAGCAGCTGCAAGCCTGCCAGAGTCCAAAGGTCCTAAGCAACTTCCGGAAAGAAAATATAGCAAGGAAGAGATCATCAATTTTGTGGAAGTGAAACCGGCTGAAGCAGCACAGGTTGTGCGTGCAATGATAAACGACTAACTGAAGGAAATACATTCAATCCAATGGCAGTAGCAACAAAAAATAGTAAAAACTTCGAGAGTGTAGATGACCTGAATGGCTTCCAGAAAGCAGCGATAGTCATTATGAGTATAGGCATGAAATCAGCTTCAACCATGATGAAATCACTGCGAAGCAACGAGGTTGAGAAGATCACCCTGGAAGTGGCCAAGATCAAAGATGTAAAATCGGAGATCGTGGACGAAGTGCTTAGTGAGTTTTACCAGATGATGCAGGTAAAGCAGCACATGATTAATGGAGGACTCGATTTTGCCGAAGAAATGCTGGGCCATCTGGGCGAGGGAGCTGATGCGGATAAGATCCTTAAGAAATTGAGGGCACAGTCAGGCAGTACGGTCTTCGATGAGTTTCAGGAAAGTAAGATCAGTCAGATCGCCAATTTCATACAAAATGAGCATCCACAGGTAGCCGCGTTGATATTTTCGCAACTGGATGTTGAGCGCTCGGCAGAGATCCTGGGCTTGCTTGATGCAGAAATGCAGTCCGAGATCATATTCCGCCTGGCCTCGATGGATAAAATTTCCGGTGAGGTTATTGAGGAAATTGAGGAAGTCATAAAAGAGCATATGGATGGCATGGATACCATGGGCGACCGGGTGAAAAGTGGTACCAATATTGTGGCTCAGATCCTTAACGGTGCAGAGATCAATGTTGAACGCCATGTACTTGATGAGATCACCAAGCGTGATGAACAAATGGCGAGTGATATTAAGGAGCAAATGTTCTTGTTCGAAGACATCATTCACTTCGACGACCGTACCGTTCAGCTTATCATCAACGAGATGGAAAAAGCAGATATGGTTATGGGACTCAAAGGCGTGGATATGGAACTTGCCGACAAATTCCTCAAAAACATGTCGAATCGTGCGGCCGATATGCTGCGTGAAGATATGGATGCCCTTGGGCCTGTGCCGCTGAAGGATGTGAAAGAAGCACAACAGCGTATCATCAAGAAGATCAAAGAACTCGAGGAAGAAGGACAAATTACTACACGTAAGATGGATGAAGAGGAGATCGTAGAATAATGAGCACCCACAAGGTATTCAGTGATCAGCAAATTAAATGGCAGGATGGGGATGGCTCGCGCCTGAACTATCAGATGCTGTTTCAGGAAAAAGAGCAGGAAGAAGAAAGACTGCAGTTCGACACTGATGCACTCCGGGAGCGACTAAGTTTTCGTGATGAAAAGTGGAAGAAAAGGTTAAAGCAGGAAAAAGAAAAAGCTTTTCAGGAAGGTTTAGAAGCCGGAAGGAAAGAAGGCTTTAAGGAAGCAGAAGCTGAGATCGACTCGAAGATCAAAGTGGTGAAATCGGCGATAGCGCAGGGACATCAGGAATGGCGGGCACGCCAGCAACTGCTTGAGCCCGGCGTGCTGGATCTGACCTTTGAGATCTGTGAAGCCATCCTGGGAATTCCTATTGAAAGAGAGGAACTCAGTAAAAACCTGGAAGGACAACTGATTCCCATCTTCCGGAAACTGGATCGGGAAAGCCGGCCGGTGGTGAAGGTGTCATCCTGTGATCTGGGACTGGTTAAGAAACTGCAGGAAGATCACGCTCCGGAAATGACCATGTATATCGAAGCCGATGCAGAATGCAATCCCGGGGAATTTGAACTTGAAAACGAACAGGAAACCATCGTGCATAAATTTCGGGAAATGCTGAAAGAATTTAAGAAAAACCTCTCGCTGCCCACATGGAACTAAAAGCCATTCCCACATTGAACGAACATTTCAATGAGATCAAAAAGGGTCTTGCTGAACAAGAGGTCAATAACATCAAACATTTTGGCAAAGTAGCGTCGGTAGTGGGAACCATCATTGAATGCTCAGGATTGCAAGGCAGCGTGGGGGAGCTTTTTGGCATTCACTCTACAACCGGGGAAATGATTCCGGCTGAAGTGGTAGGCCTGAAAGATGGCAAGACCTTGTTAATGCCCTTCGATCGTGTTACGGGAATGAAAGCCGGATGCCTGGTTGAAAACATCGGGCAATCTATGAACATATCGGTTGGCTCAAAACTGCTGGGTCGCGTTGTTGATACCAACGGAAAACCCATTGATGGAAAAGGACATCTGCAAACCACGCATCAGCAGCCGGTGCATAACAGTCCGCCTTCTCCTCTTGACCGGGCTCCCATCAACGAGATCATGCACACAGGTATTCGCTCGCTGGATGCTTTAAATACCATTGGAATTGGACAGCGTGTGGGGCTTTTCGCCGGTTCCGGTGTTGGTAAAAGTGTGCTTTTGGGGATGATAGCGAAGCACTCTTCTGCTGATGTAAATGTGATCGGGCTGATCGGGGAACGTGGGCGCGAAGTGCAGGAATTTGTACACGATACCCTGGGCGAAGAAGGTCTGGCGAAATCAGTTGTGGTCACGGCAACTTCAGATACGGCAGCGATGAGCCGGGTAAAAGGAGCCTTCACCGCAACCGCCATTGCAGAATATTTCCGCGACAAAGGAAAAAATGTCCTCTTGATGATGGATTCTGTGACGAGGGTAGCTATGGCCCAAAGAGAAATTGGACTGGCTTCAGGCGAGCCTCCAACTACCAAAGGATATACCCCAAGTGTGTTCACGATCTTACCAAAATTACTGGAACGTCCAGGCAAAACCGAGCGCGGAAGCATCACCGGATTGTACACTGTTTTGGTAGATAATGACGATATGAATGAGCCCATTGCGGATGCCGTGCGATCCATTTTAGACGGCCATATCGTGCTCTCGCGCCGTTTAGCCCATAAAAATCATTATCCCGCAATTGATGTGCTGGAAAGTATTTCGAGGGTGATGCCGAAGATCGTAAACGACGAACAGCGCAACATTGCCATGAAAGCCAGAGAGATCCTGGCTACTTATAGAGAGGCCGAAGACCTCATCAATATCGGGGCTTATGTGAAAGGCTCGAACCCAAAAATTGATGATGCCATCAAAAAATATCCGAGTTTGGAATCATTTTTGATACAAGACCTAAACGAAAGTGACTTCGACCAGAATTTGTGGGAGACACTTAAAAAGATCATCAACTAAAAAGGACAGACATGAAGTTTCAGTTTTCTCTTGACTCGGTTCTGAAAGTGAGAAATCACGAACAGAAAATGAAGAAGCAAAAGCTGGCCGAAGAAATGGCCCATAAGCAAGAGATCATCAAGCTTCGAGAACAGATTAAAGATAAGCTGAGCGGATACCTGCAAGATGATGATTCGGAGCAGATCATGAATGTGCAACAGGTAAGGCAGAAAGCTGCTCATATTCAGCAGGTTCACGAGAAAATGAAAAAACTGAGTGACGAGTTGGGCAGGGCCGACCTGAAGGTGAGCAAAGCCAGAAAACATTTAGCTGATGCCCATAAAAATCTGCACATCATTGAAAAGGTAAAAGAGTTTGAACACGCTGCCTTCAAAGAAAATGTAGACCGGGAAGAGCAGAAGTTTATGGATGAAATAGCGACACAATCTTATAGCCGTTAAACAGTATGAATAAAGCAGCCATTTTAAAAATAACTGGAGCGATCCTTGTCACCTTCATCGTGATGGTGGTGGCCATATTCTTTCTCTACCCTAAGATCAACGAAGAGGAATACACCCAGATGGTATCTGAATTTGAAGCTCAGCAAGAGCAAGTGCTTCAAAGTGAATCCCAGCAATATTCTGTGTCGGAAGTTGATCCATCCGCTTACCAAACAGCAGGTTTTGCAGGATCTGACCTGGGTTTAGATTCTGCTTCCATTTCATCCGGCAATACAACTTTGCCCGACTCTTTGATGGTTATCGACCGGGAGCAGTACCAACTTAAATTAAAAGAGATGGAAAATAATGAAATCCGTCTCCATAGCCTCATAGACTCTTTATACGCTGAAATTGACCAGCTGGATCAACAGCTAACGGGAATGGCAGAGGCCTCATCGGAAAAAGAAGAGCTGGATCCGGCAGAATTTACCGAGCGCGTGAAAAGTTTGCTGAACCTGGAAGAAGATGAACTCAGTCCCATTTTGCAGCAGATGACCAACGAGCAGGTTGTTCGGCTGTATTTTGGGGGAGGAACCATCCAGAGACAAAAGATCCTGCGTTCACTGGAACCCAAGCGAGCTGCTGAACTGATGACGGAGATCATGTGATGATCAAAAACGTATTCAATGCCATTCATAATTCTACTGAAGCTGCATCCCTGAAAGGAACGGCCGGCAAAGGGGCAGGAAAGGTCACTCCCGGATTTTTTGGAAAGATGTTGATGTCATTTCAGAACCAGGATGGGGAAGCTGCACCATCAGGAAACCAGGAACAAGCAGCTGGAACCACAAATTCAGCACTACAGGTAGATTCAGAGGCGGAAGGGAAAAAACAGACCCTTCATTTTGGAGTGATGCCCGAACAGCTTTCATCCACTATAAAAGACTCGGGGGAAATGCAGGTTCCGACTTCAGAGCATGAAGAGACGCCCGCGCTTTCCATCGGAATAGTAAAGGTGGAAGAAGGAGCTGATAATGCCGGCGCTTCAGAAACCGATCAGGACATTGAAAAGGAAATGATAGCCGGGGATTCCAACACGTCAATATCCAAAGTTGAAGAACCGATCGGAAAGGCTACAGAAGAATCTCAGGGCTTAGATGCTGCAGTATCAGCTGAACCCCAACACACTGAAAGTACCGATGAAAATGAAGTCCTGAAGGCACAGAAAACGCAAACTATTAATGCTGAAGCTGTACAAACAAAAACTGATGTTGACCTCCATGCTCAACCGGGAAATGCCCGGGGAGATTCCAAGACACAGCTGACAGAAAATAGCGCACCTTTAGTGGTATCTGCAGAAACAGAATCTTTAGAACAAACGGCTGCAAGCACCAAAACTACTCCGCTTGCAGAGGTGGAAATAGAAGAGGGAAAAGTACAAATCTCAGGTAAAAATGCCGTCGATACAAAACTGAACTCAACCACTTCAGGTGATGATGCTGACCCGGAAATTCCTGCCACAGATAAAACCAATTCCCAATCAAGTAGCGAACTGTTGAATGCTGAAGGCAAGATCGGTCAGGCAGGCCAGGGTATTCGCGAAGTTCAGGGTAAAGAGTCTGCAGTAACTACAAAAGCCACTGTGCCCGAAACAGAACAACCAAGAAGATCAGTACCGAATGAAAACCCGGTTCAGCAGGTACAGCGAGCTGAGAAGGAGATCTCTTTGGGAGATGATGTCAAAGACTCTCTGAAAGCACAGGTGAAAATGCAGACGCAGCAATCTCAGGAAGAGCGAGAGAAAAGATATGATCTCAGTCGCTCTTCAGCTGATGGAAACAGTATTTCCGGTGAGCGCCTTCAACCCATAGCAGGGGCAGGTACATCGGGGGGACAGCAACAGAATATGTCGTTCAGCGGTCAGCCAAACTGGTTGAAGTTTCAAACGGCTGGCCCACAAAATTCTTCTTTCAGTGAAGATCAGCAGGCATTTTTGAATGAGCAGATCGCTAACGCTACCAGCGAGACTGAGACGGATGAAGCTGAGAAAATGGGCATTAATATGAGTCGATTGAGTGATGTGCCCATTGCAAACGTAACATTAAGAAGAAGCATTTTACCCGGATTGACCACTTCCGTTCAGCGCGCAGCAGCCGGGGGAAAAGAAAATACTCAGGTTTGGCAGCGGCATAGTTTTGAGATGGAGGATGGGAATCGCATCGAACTTTCAACCCGGAATGTAGATGGCGTATTACAGGTGAAGATCGCATCGGCGAGTCCGGAGTTATCGAAGCTGATGCAGCAGTATGGGCAAGAGATCAGCGATCATTTAGAGAAAGAATGTGAAATACAGGTAGACCTTCAATTTGATGAAGGAAATGATATGTCGGGATTTTTTGGAGGAACCGATTCGCAGGGAAAAGGAAGGTCAGGAAATCAGTTTAGTTCCGGTTCCGGCGCAAAAGCAGAGCAAAAATCACAAGAACATCTTCAGCACGCAGTTCGCAATTTCGGTTACAACCGAATGGAATGGACCGCATAAACAGGTAAAATATGGATATCAACAGTATTAATGCGAACACAATGTCTGCCATGCAGGCGCAGAACAGCACCGGCAAAACCCAGATGGGGCAGCAACAGTTTTTGCAGCTTCTGATCGCTCAGATGAGAAATCAGGATCCCATCAACCCGGTAGAAGGAACCGAGTTTGCAACCCAGCTTGCACAGTTTAACTCTGTGGAGCAGCTGATCAATGTAAATGATGGGATCGGTGGTTTGCAAAGCAGCCAGAATATAATGAGCGCAAGCTTGACGAATTCCATGGCGGCTACATTAACAGGCAAGCAGGTCCGGGCCATTGGCAATCAGTTGAGCCTGGGCGCTGAAGGTAATGCTGAGATCAACTTTAAGTTGAAGACACCCGCTGAAGAAACAGAGATCATTATCCGTGACGGAAGTGGTACCGAGATCCGCAGGGAGACGCTGGAAGGATTGTCCTCTGGCGACAATAGCTGGACCTGGGATGGAAAGAACAACTCCGGTGAACGGGTTGGCGAAGGTGATTACCAGATAGAAGTAGTGGCCAAAAATGGCGAAGATACTGTGAATTCCCTGGTATTCATGGAAGGCGTGGCATCCAAAGTGCGATTTGGAGCAGACGGAGTATACATAACGGTAAACAACACAGAGATACCTATTGGAGATGTTGAAGAAGTAGGAATGAATCTCTTTTAATCAAACAATTTTAATAACAAAAAAGCATTAACGAATGCTGGCAGATCAGATCTGCATAAAAACAGGAGATAATTATGTCATTAATAAAATCCCTTAATTCAGGTGTAAGTGGTTTGAAAGCCTTTCAAACCAAAATGGATGTAATCGGTAATAACATCGCAAACGTAGAGACGGCCGGATTCAAATCTTCCAGAGTGTCTTTTGCAGAAATGATGAGTGAACGACTTGGGCGAAGCGGTGGCGGCGGAGATTCTTCCCCGCAGCTTAGCAATCAGGTTGGGCTGGGCGTGCGCGTGGCTTCCATCGATCGTGACTTCAGTCAGGGTTCCATGCAAAGTACAGGCCGAACCACCGATCTTGCTATTGAAGGCGACGGATACTTTATGGTATCAGACGGCGGTGAAAACCTGCTGACGCGTGCAGGCAACTTTGTGTTCAACAAAGACGGTAACCTGGTAGATCAGGCTGGTCGTTCAGTTCAGGGATATATTGCTGACAAGAATGGAAATATTTTAGGTGGCGGAGCTACGGAAGATGTTCGTGTGGATTTTGAGAACGTATTACCTCCGAAGAAAACCGATAACGTAAACCTTGCCGGTAACCTGAATGCAAGTACCAGTACTTCTGAAGTACAACAGGCACTCAGTGGATTTACAGAAGGTGGAAGTCCTGCCGATGGAACCACACTGCTTGCAGATCTGAATCAGTCAACTCCGGATGCCGGAAACTTCTCTGGATCTATGGATTTTGAGTTTACACTGAATGACGGAACCACTCAAACCATTACTTCAAATTATGATGAAACCACAACTTTGGATGACTTGGTCAGTGATGTAAACAGTCAGCTTGAAGCAGCTGTTTCCGGAATGCCGGATGAAGCTGGTGCAAGCCTTGCGTTGGTTGACGGATTGATGGTAATGCGTTCAAACCAAATGGGCGACAGTGAACTTGGTCTGGATGTAACAGTGAACCCAGGCGCTGGAAATATAAGTGTTCCAAGCTTCCAGACCGTTCAGGAAGGAGCAAATAATATGCAAACCATGAGTACTACCGTGTATGATGATCTCGGAAATGCACATTCGCTGATGGTGGAATTCACCCAAACCAATACAAACGAGTGGGAATACGAAGCCAAATTCCTTGACGGTGAATCCATTACATCCGGGCAATCCGGTACTGTTAGTTTTGATGAAGCCGGACAATTGGTTTCTGATGATAAACTAACCGTCGCTTTTGAACCAGGCGGAGGCGCTGCTGACACCAGTTTCACCATTAACCTTGGAGATTCCGAAAGCGGAACCAAATTCACCCAGTATGCGGGCTCCAATTCAGCTAAAGTAGTTGGTCAGGATGGATATACGCAGGGTGAACTGATCGATGTGGCCATTAACGGTGCAGGACAAATTGAGGGAATTTATGACAACGGAAACTCTCAGGTTCTTGCACAAATGGCGCTTGGTCAGGTTCAGAATAACAATGGACTGGAGACGGTAGGCAGTGGGTTATTCCGCGCTACTTCTGCAGCCGGAGAACTGTTTGTGAATACCGCGAATAACTTTTCCGGAACGGCTATCAATTCTGGTTCTCTGGAAGGTTCAAACGTGGACCTGGCTAAAGAATTTACGGATATGATCACCGCACAACGGGCCTATCAGTCCAGTGCACGAGTGATCAGTACCTCCGATGAAATGCTGACTGAGGCGGTAAACCTCAAGCGTTAATTCGTTAAAGTTTAGCACGTAATTTCCGAGAGCGCGCTCTCGATAAAAAACGTAGAACTCCGTTTCAGGTGGGTCTGTGGATCCATCCTGACGGAGTTTTTTTGTTTAAAATTAGATCCTAAAAAAGCTTAAGAAATGGCAGCAGCTACCGATAATTGATGCATGGTAGACAAATCAACGCTTATAGGATTTATTGCAGGTTTTTCGCTCATTATTGGAGCGATCGTGGCTCAGGGTAGTTTATCCACCTTTCTTAGCGCTTCATCGCTGCTGATCGTGTTGGGTGGTGTACTTGCTTCAACCGCCATAAACTATAGTTTTAACAAAATTAAGATCAGTTTCGACACTACGCTGAGCTTAATGAAATTGAATTCCATTGACCTGCGAACCGACATGGAATTACTCTCCATGTTTGCCCGCAGAGTACGCCGGAACGGACTATTGGTATTAGACAACGATATAAAGCATTTGAAAGACGAATATCTGAAGAACGGATTACAGCTGGCGGTAGATGGTTTCAAAGAAGAACAATTGGATAGCATATTGCGGGATGAGATTGAGGCCCGGGAAAAGCAGGTAGAACTTTCCATCATGTTGTTGAATTCGATGGCCAACTATGCCCCGGCCTTTGGAATGATCGGTACGGTGATCGGGATGGTATTAATGCTTCAAAATATTGCAGACCCGGAGTCTTTAGGAGCTGGACTTTCAGTGGCGCTCATAACCACATTGTACGGAACTATTCTCGCCAACGTATTTTTTGGTCCGCTTGCAGGAAAGTTAGAGTACCTGAGTGAATTGGATCGAAACCGAAAGGAGCTGTTCAGGGTTGGAATTCTATCCATCATTGAGGGAGAGAACCCAAGGATCATGGAAAAGAAAATGCTGGTTTATATCGACCCCAAAAGCCGGGCCGAGTACATCAAGCATCACGAAGAACTTAGTATCCTGAAGAAAAGGGATGAGAAATTCTACAAACTTTGGATCGAACAACAGGATAAGGAATGGGAAAATCTAAAGGAAGTTCTGGCAACTGGTTAATGACCTACGGCGACTTAATGACGCTGCTTTTGGTCTTTTTTGTGCTGTTATACACCCTCACGCCCAGTGTGAATGATGCGGTGTTCAAGCAGTTTATATCGTATTTCCAGGATGACTCCGGCTTTTTTGATGCCCAGAATATAAAGACGGAAGACTTTGAGGCCATGATGGACTCAACCAATATTGAAGACCTGATGGAAGAGCGGGTTGAATACTGGCAGGCTTTTGCAGATATCCTGGAGAACCATGAATTCTCCGAAGAAGTGGATATTGAGATAAGTTCAAGCGGGGTTAAAATAACCCTGAACGATTCCCTTACATTCAAAAGCGGTTCTTCAAGATTGTTGCCCAATGCAAGGATAATTTTAGATGAAGTAGCTCAAAAAATAGACGATAAAATATGGGAAGTGGAGGTGCAGGGGCATACCGATAATGTCCCCATTAAGGACACCTCGGAACATAAAACCAACTGGCACCTCGGTGCTGCGCGTTCGGTATCGGTTGTGCAGTTTTTACAGCAAAATGCTGACATAGAACCCAATAAATTTAAAGCCAGCAGTTTTGGGGAATTCAACCCTATTGTGGAAAATGATACCGAAGACGGACGGCGAAGGAACAGAAGGGTTGAAATTTATTTACGAGATCTGATGCTGAATAACGCACGTAATCAGGATATTTGGTTTTAACAAACATTGAGAAGGAGAATAAGTTATGGCGAAGAAGAAAAGTCGAAAAGGAGGAACGTCAAAATTTCTCTCTATAGGAAAATATTTCCTTGTGATCCTGTTTTTTGTAGGGCAGGGCGTTTTAGCCTATGCCGTGGTTGATAAATTTTATCCAAAAGTTTACCGATCTATGAACGAGAAAACTCCGGCCGATTTTGCCACTTACGAGCTGGAAGAGCTGGTGGTGAATCCTGCCAATACCAATGGCAAAAGATATCTATTGGTAGAAATAAGCCTCGAGTTGAGCGATCAGACACATATTTCCGTCCTTCAAGCCAAAAACAACAGGCTCAAACAAGAGCTGATCGAGACCCTTTCCATTCGCACTATTCCGGAACTTGTAAAAGTTGAAACGCGCGACGAACTCCGGCTCGAACTAATTCACGTAATTAATTCCATAATTGAAGAGCGTTCGGTACGCAATTTGTACTTCACTAAATATGTAATGCAATGATAGCGAACCAACGAACTCAAGTGTATGGAAATGCGAGCCCCCAAAAAACCTTTGGGAAAAGTTAAATATGTAGAATCCTACGATTTCAGACAGCCCAAGCTGTTCAGTAAGGAGATAATGCGCACGCTGCGTACTATCCATGATGTGCTGTCGCGTAATTTGAATCGTATTTTCAGTTCCACCCTTCGTTACAAAGTCGAGATCAGCCTTAGCAAGATCGTACAATTCTCTTCTCACGATTTTGTGCAGAATATCGAAAACCCGAGTGCCATTTATTTATTAAAAGTGAATGAAATGGGCGGTGAGATCATCATTGTGATGCCTGCTGAATTCTGTATTCATCTTATCGAAAGACAGAGCGGAGGACAGGGTAAGTCACTTTCCGAGAAAAGGAAACTCACCATCATAGAAGAGAAGATAGTGAACCGGGTGGTCAGGCACATCAATGCGGAGATCATTTCTGCGTGGGAGCCTTATATGGATTTTCAGATCGACTCTATGATCTACGAAAGTAAGACAGAAAACCTGCACTTAACATCGGTCGACCCCACCATAATCGTCAAATTCAAGATAGACCTGGGCGAACAACAACTCGAGATCGGTGTTTCCTATCCGTACAGCCTGCTGAAAAAAGCTATGAGCGATACCATCATGAAAAAAGGGATGAAATCGCGCCTGGAAAGACTGCAAGGTGAAGAACTGGAAGCTTACAAACGAACGCTTGAAAAAGCTACGGTACGCATTCAGCCGCTTTTGGGAACCACTAAACTCACCCTCAAAGAGATCATAAATCTTAAGGAAGGAGATGCCCTTCCGCTTAAGCAAAAATCAGAAGACCCACTGGAGATCCGTGTAAACGGTACTACCAAAATGAAAGGATATCCCGGGCTAAAACAAGGTCGAAGAGCCATTAAGGTATTTGAGATCCTTGAAGAAATCAACGAAACCGAACTCGTATAACTATGAATACGTATCAAGAACAACTTCAAAAACATCTTCCGGATATACAGGAATTTCTAACCTCCCTGTTTCTTGAAGACACCAAGATCACCATCACAATCTTCGAGGAAACGCAAGCTGAGGAAACTTCGGCAAAGCTTCGGGATAACGATATCGTTTTATATACCCGCGATGAAGCCCTCGAGATCGACGTATTTGCCATTCTGGATGAGGAGTGGTTTGGGTTGCTTTCAAGCGTAATGCTTGGTGTTGAGGAAAAGAAATTCAACGAAGTAACCAAAGACCTGCTCAAGAATTTCTCCGGAGAACTCACAGAAACGCTGAAGAAGAAACTTGCAGAAGAAGGCCTTGAAACCGGCTTTGGGGAAGTGGATGTATTTCAGCTGAATGATCTTGAAGAACTCCAGAATCACACCAACTATTTTTACGGTGAAATGGAAGTAGAGGGCCTAGCTGACGATAAAGTCCGCGCAGCTATTTTGATCGGAGATCCGGAAGCCCAAAAAGTGGTAGAGGAAGCAGAGGAGCCCGAAGAAATTATTGAGGAAGAGGACGGCGAAGTGCTGGAAGAAACCCTTGAAGAGGAACCTGAGTTACCCGAAGAAACCTTGGGAGCTGAAGAGGAAGTGATCTCGGCCAAGTACATCGAGTTTGAGGATTTTGAGGACACCCCGGCATTCGAAAATGAGAACGGAAACAGTATGGATCTGCTGAAAGATGTGGAAATGGATGTTTCCGTAGAACTCGGCCGTATCGAGCTTCCGCTTGGGAAAGTACTTCAGCTTTCCAAAGGATCCGTTATAGAGCTGGAAAAACTGGCCGGGGAACCGGTGGACATTCTGGTGAACGGGCAGCGAATTGCCCACGGCGAAGTGGTAGTAATAGATGAACACTTTGGTGTTCGGATCTCGAACCTGATCACCACCCGACAACGTTTAGCCACGCTCTCCTGATGGATTTCCAAAAGATGTTTTCCAAAACGGGAAAAAATCCACAGAGCATCCTGAAGATCGTGCTGGGGCTTTCGTTCATCCTGTTGGTGATGTGGTTGTTCCTGGTTTCCCAAATGGATACACGTTCGGTTTCTCCAGAAAATTCATCCAGAGTCATTGAGCAAACGACGGATACCACATCACAAGCCGCGCAAAGTGAGGCAATAGCAGTAGCAGAGGAAAAGCAATCAGACGCTCAGCGTGTGGAGAAGAAAGAAGCTCCGGCGCTGTTTCAAAATGCATTTGTCACCTTTTTGGTGTTGGTTAGTCTATTGGGTGGCATCTGGTACTGGGCCAAAAAGAAAGAGGGGACAAATCCCAGAAAAGGAAAAACCCGCGAAGTGGATTCGCATCAGCTTTCGGAAAGCAGTCAGCTCAAGTTCCTGGAGATAAACGAAGAGATCTGGATCGTGGGTCTTTCTGAAAACGGAATGAACCTGCTGCACCGATATCCCAAAGAAGAATGGAAAGAAGGCTTGCCAAATACCCCGGAAATGAGGAAGGGAAAGCAGACTAAACTGCGGAATGAGAACGGCAATATGGATTTCAAATCTCTATTAAAAGTAGTCAGCAATTAGAATGAGATCTTTTAGCAAAAACTTAATTATCAGGGTCTTATTTGTTGGTGTGATGAGCTTGGGGCTGGCAATGCCTGCTCAGGCTCAATCCACAGCTCCTGTACACGGCGCCGCTATTCAGGCAGGCTTTTCAGGGGTGATGTTGTTTCAGTCTATCCCACAGATCGATCTTTCCATTGGCGGCGGAGATGCAGGTGATGAAGATTTCACCCTTGCCATTCAGGCCCTGATCCTGATCACGATCCTGTCTTTTGGGGCCGCATTTGTCACCATGATGACCAGTTTTACCCGCATCATTGTGGTGTTCTTCTTTTTGAGAATGGGACTCGGTACGCAGCAATCGCCACCCAATCAGGTGCTTATCGGGCTCGCGCTTTTTCTAACCATTTTTATCATGAAGCCGACCTTCGATACGATGAACGAAGAAGCTATTCAACCTTACATCAATGAGGAAATGACGCAGGTTGAAGCACTCGCCACGGCTGCAGTTCCATTGAAGGAATTCATGGTTCGTCAGACCAGGGAAAAGGATCTGCTTTACTTCATGGATATGGCCGAGGTGAGTACGGTGAACAACATCGAGAATTTGCCGCTGTATGTGGTTGTGCCTTCGTATGTGCTCAGCGAACTCCGCATTGCTTTCCAGATCGGATTTATGATATACCTGCCTTTTATGGTCATTGACCTCGTGGTGGCGGCGATCTTGCTTTCGATGGGGATCATGTTTTTGCCCCCGGTGATGGTGTCGCTACCCTTCAAAATTTTAGTATTTGTATTAACCGATGGCTGGTACCTGCTGGTGCAGTCGCTGGTAAACAGTTTTAATTAGGAGATCATTATGAATATAGAAACCGCATTATATTGGTTGCAGGAAATGTTAACAGCCGTCACCGTTTTGTGTTCTCCGGCTATGATCGGAGCACTGGTGATCGGCCTTTCCGTGGCCATATTCCAGGCCGCTACCTCCATTCAGGAGATGACCCTCAGTTACGTGCCTAAAATGGCCGTGGTGGTAGGCGTACTCTTTTTGATGTTCGGCTTTATGCTGCAGTTTGCCGTCGATTTTACCACGCGTGTTTTTGAATACATCCCCCAGATAGCACAATAGATACTAATCAACGAGAGAGCCTGATATGGAATCACTGTCCATAGATATGATACTGTCTGCCTTTCTCGTTTTCGTGCGGGTAGCTGCGCTGGTGATGACAGCCCCGTTTTTCAGTACGCAGGCTTTTCCCCGTCAGATCAAGATCTACTTTTCCATTGTTACTTCGGTGATGTTGTTCTGGGCCATTCCGGCCGAGGGCGCCTATATCTCAGCCAGCTCCGATACGCTTTTTATTGTGACGGCTATTTTCATGGAAGTACTGGTAGGAGTGGCACTCGGGTTGATCGGTCAGCTTGTTTTTGCAGGACTTGAAATGGCCGGTATGCTCATCAGTTTGAACTCGGCCCTCAGTTTTGCCAGTATGGTAGATACTATGACTCAAAAGCAGAGTGCCATTGTAAGTAATTTGTTTATGATGATAGCAGTACTGGTCTTTTTGAGCATTGATGGCGACAAGATCTACATCAGTGCGCTGGCCAAAAGCTTTGAGCTTATCCCGGTAACGGAAGCCGAAATTCACCTTGCTGGACCGTATATGCTCGAAATTGCCACCTACCTTTTTGTGATCGGCGTACAGATCGCCACTCCCTTTATGATCGTTATATTCTTGCTGGATGTATCCCTGGCTATTTTTGCCCGAATCATGCCACAGGCCAACATGATGTTCATTGCCCTTCCCATCAAGATCGGCGTGGGAATTGCCCTGCTGATGCTTTCCATCCCGTACCTGCCCACCGCTTTCGAAATGATGTTCCAGCACCTCTACGACTTCATCGCAGAAATGCTTGGCGTACTGGCACCTGATATCAACTAAGCCAACCTGAGATCCTATTAAAGCTTTTTTGTCCTTATTCAATCGTCGGACGATATCCGGGAAAAAAGTAAAAACTCGTCCGACGATTGAAAAGGAAAACCACATGACAAAGCACAATATTTCCACCGGTCAAACTCTAAACTCTTTAAACAACCAAGAAGTGGTCCGACGATTGGAGGGGCCACAAAATCAAAGCCTCTGCCTTTGGTAAAATAAACGCCCAATTTTCGATAGACATTTTGGGGCTTGGTTTGCTGAGGGGCGAAAATTTTTCTTTTTCTGTTTTCGACCCCGGGTTTAGACCCGGGGCTATTGATGTGAGCACCCCTGCCGGGGTTTTATCCTGATCACGAAAATCCATCTCGAACACTGTTCCGAAAAGCATTTTTCCTGGTATTCAACTTTTGCAGATCCTTCATGTATTCAGGATGACCTTAACCTCGTTACGAAGGTCCATCTTCGTAACGCAGTCCCGGAAGCTCCAGCTTCCACTTGTCTTGTGTGCCGTTAAATTAGAACTGGTGCCATGATGCAAGTCAGAGACTTGCCAAGCTGGGGCTTTTAAGTCAGCGCTCGGCAGGCTGTGAGATCGCTGTAAGACTTAAAAGATCTTTGGGTGAAGTTGTATTCCGCGAGGAGGCTGATTGTCGAGATCCCTCGTGTTTGACTTCAAAATTCCTTGGAAGGATGAGATGCACTCTGGATGACAACATGCAGAGTGATACTCAAATTTGGTTGTAGCCCTTGGAGATGTTAGATAATTCGATGACAACAAAGAAACTGATGATATTTTCAAACCAATAGTAGTCCAAGTCCAAAAGTTGTCATCCCGAGTCGCCGAAATGTTGCAAAAGAATGGTCTTACTTTCGCGAGGGATCTCAAAGCTTGAGCCGGCAGGATATCCGATCTGAAATCGAAGACCTCAAATCACAGATCATCAATCAAAACTGTTTCCGACAACTATCCATTAAAGAAATCAGGGTTAAAACCCGTGCTTCTGCACCTGAGGGAATTGTTACTTGAATCAATCAATAACCCGGAATATGAACCACGGATCTGTCACTGATCACTACTCACTGATAACTGATTACCATCAAACCGTAAGATCTACATTGTTGCCAATGTTGTCATCCTCGGATTTGGCTCTGCGATGGGGCGTAGGGGGATGATGAATTTTCATATTCTTCAACGTCGCAGGATTCAACGTCACTTCATCATCGATCTCGAAAGGCTTGCGGTCTTTACGCTTTTCTTGCTGATGCTGCTTTTCTTTGCTGGCGTGTTCTTCTGCTTCTCTCTTTTGCTTCAGCAGCTCAGGAAGTTTTTTAAGGCGCGATATTTTGGGTATCAGGGTCATACGAAATACCTTTTAAGTAATTCAGGTACTTCATTATCGGTGATAATGCCCTGCTTATTAAATTAAATATTCAGTATTGGTGATAGCTGTTACGAAAAGGTGAATTGTTCTTCCTTTAGATCGCCTTTTAGCTTGATCAGGATCTTCCCGACAATTTGTGAGATCCGTGCTTCCGTAAGTTCCAGCAGCAGGGCGATCTCACTCATGGTCATATCTTCGTAATAGTACAGCATCAGGATGAGTCGCTCGCGTTCTTTAAGCTTTCCGATCTTTTCCTGAAGCGCTTTGGTCTGTTCTTTTTTAACCAATTCATCATCCGGAGTTTCACTGTCCGGATTCTCGTGAAAATCGTAGTGCGAATTTGAGTTGTCGTCATAAGCCGGGGTATCGAGGGAAAGTACATTTCGCTGCTGCACATTCGAAAGCAGCTTGTGATACTCCTCAATGTCCATGTCCAGTTCTTCGGCGATCTCCTCGTCGGAAGGTTCGCGGCCCAGGATCTGACTTTTTTCCTGGATCACCTGCTGCACTTCACCATAATTCTTACGTTGTTTGCGGGGAAGCTGATCGATGCTGCGGAGGTAGTCCACAATGTTACCACGAATGCGATAATATGCGAAGGTATTGAACTGAATATTTCGCTCACAGTCATACGAATCCATGGCTTGCAGCAGCCCATAAATACCGGCACTTTCCAGGTCTTCGAGCTGGGTGAGCGGTTGATCCGGACGGCTGATCTTCCCAATAATACTACGTATCAGCGGCATCGATTTGCTGATAATGGAATTTCGCAATCCCGGAGCCGGATCCTTGCAATAAATTTGTACCAGTTCTTGTAATGTTTTATCTCCCATGGCTATTTATCTCCCTGACTGCTACCCTGACCTCCTCCGGAGCCGGACATAGTCATGTTATCTGATGATGATGAGTTGTTGTCTTTTACCACGTTCAGCAGAAAAATAGACACATAGACCACGGCAAAAAGACTCAGGAATGCGACCATACTTCGATAAATGGCCACATCGATTTTTACTCCTGATAGCATGAGAAGTAAGAATAATAAAAGTGTAAGTACGGTTATAAGTCGTATAAGCATGATGGTCTCCTTGTTCTAATGAACCGGTTTGGGTTGCGTTTGCTGTTGATTGGCTGCACACCCAACCAGTTGTTGTACTATAAATTTAATTTCGTTGATCTCATCCTGATCACCCTGTTCCAACCCAAGCGGACGCTGCTCGTTGATAGCAGTTTTAATACGCTCACTTGCAGGAATGAAACCCAGGTAAGGAATGTGCTTATTCAGGAAATAATCGAGAATGGTGTTAAATCGTTTGAAGGTGCTTTCGGCCGACTGCTCATTGCCGGCGAAATTCACGATACCCGCAAAATCATACTCCGGATCGATGCTGTAAATATACTTGCACAGACGATACACATCGGAGATGGCTGCCGGTTCGTCCACCAGTACCAGAATTCCGGTATTTGAAGCATCGAGCGACCAAAGGGTCATCTCGCCTGCACCGGCCGGGGTGTCGATCAAAATAAAATCGTGAGTGGTACTCAAAAACTCCACCACCTGATCGAGGGCATCCATCATGATCTCTGTACCAATATTGGCCTGAGAGGGCTCCGATGCCGCAGTAATAAGCGTAAGTCCGTCGATAGATTGCGGCAGATGTTCCAGTCCGCAGTTCCCATTTACCCAATCGGCCACGCTGTATTTGACGCTTCGGTTGAAGAAAGTAGCGCAATTTGAAAGCCCAAGATCGGCATCGATCAGAGCGGTGGAATAACCCATTTTTGAAAGCTGAACGGCCATGTTTACGCTGGCCATACTTTTACCAACGCCACCTTTTCCACTCAGGATGCTGCTAATAAAAACGTTTGAGGTTGAATCTTGCATATTCATACTTAGTTCTCCTGTAAAATTCGTTGTGCAAACCAGCGGGGATCAAAACTATCCACGCTGCCGGGAATGGCTTCGCCTCGCGTTATATAGCGGGCATTGCACTCCATTTCCTGTAAAAAAGGGATGATCGGCCCCCACTGCGAAACTTCATCCAAATGAGTGATTGCCACATAATCGGGCTGAATGGGATGATGCGTAGCCGAAGAATGCTTGAAATAAAATCGGTTCAAAGAGGCATTTACTACATAATGCACCTCAAGAGGAGTAAGTGGCGTCAGCATCTGCCGGATCTTCCAAAAATTCCGGAATGAGTTTTCCTGCTCTAAATTGATGGATGGCGTATCGATGAGCACATGATCAAATTCCTCCCACTGCTCCATCAGGTCATGCACATCTTTAGGCTTTCGGATCTCGAAATAGGGAAGATCATTATCTTCACAAAAAGGTTTCAAAATGGTGTAATATGGGCTCTCATTTTTCCGCTGAGGATAGACGGTAGCCACAGCTACTTTCTTGTCTTCCATCAGCTCCGGATGTTGACTCAGCTTCATGATCAGGCTCGTTTTCCCGGCTCCTGATGGTCCTACGAACAACATAAATTTTTGGGGTGATTCTGTAGTCATTTCACCCAGCGCATTCCGGATTATACCGGCCAGCTTACTCATAAACTGTTCGGGCTGAACCTCAGGGTCGATGCCCTGTGAAATGATCTGGCTGAACCATCCGGCAATTACCGTGGTATTGATACCGGTATGCACCAGCTGCTGAAAAGCAGGATGCGAAGCATAATCCAGGTTTGCCGAGATCAGAGTGGAATCCAGCAGAGCCTCCAGCTTATCAAAGCGCTTGTGAAGGGCCTTGATCTCCCGCTGGTCGTTGCGGTTCGGGGGAACCATCAACGGTTGCTCTTGCTTCTGTCGCGAGGTCTCACTTTGTTTGAAATGCGTTATGAAACCGCCTTTGGAGTTTCCTGTTTTAGAGATGTTGTCAGAAGTTGTTTGCTTAGGCTCTTCTTTTTGGGAAGACCCATTGGAGAAAGGACCTGTTTTTACAGATCCGTTCTTTAATGGATTTCGGACGGCTGAACGACTATAAGCTGTGAGCCCGCTTTTACCAGAATAGCCATTTTTTTCTTGGGCTGATCTTTTTTCTTGATCTGTGGTTCCGTTAACATGGTGATTGGTATTTTCATGGGTAAATTTTTCCGTTTGGGTGTTAAATTTTCCTTGATCCAGTTCTTCAGCAAATTGTCTGAGCTTCGATAAATTATCTTCTCTGCTTCTCTTTGGCGCTGAAGGTTGAGCCGGGGCAGAACGCTCGAATTTCACACCGGGCTCTTCCGGTGCATTGGTTTCCATTTGCTGAGCCGGTGCCGGTTTGGGCTGTGAGGTTTGTGGAGCCTGACTGTTATTTTCTTTCTTCTTTCCGTCCGAAAAGATGGTAATGCTCGCCTTGCCACCGTCTTTCCCCTCAGAAGACTCGATCACAAGGAAATCATCCCCATACATCTGCTGGGCACTTTTCTTGGCAGCCTCGATCGTTTTTCCAAAAATATTCTTTAAAATCATACCGTAACGGGTTCTTCAGTTTGTACTACTGGTTCCTGTTGCGCCTGAACCGGAGCTCCTTCAAAAGGGGCTTCCTTCTCAAGCTTCAATCGTCCGAATGTCTTGAATTGCACATCTTGACTTATGTCGTTGTACGACAGCACATTTATATCTGGCAATATTGGTGCCAGAAATTCAAACATGGTGAATCTCAGGATGGGTGAGGTGAGCAATACCGGCTCGTATCCTTCACGGATCATCTTATCAAAAAGGGAAGAGGCATTCTGGTAAATGGTTTCTACGGTATCTGGTGTAAGTCCGAGCGTGTTGCTATTCAGGTTTCCTTGCTGGGCCTGGGAAATGAGGTGAGATTCAAGATTGGAATCCATCATGGTCACCACTACCTGGTTTTGCTCTGTCGTAAATTGTTTGGTGATGGTTTCTGATAAAGCCGCCCGGCAGTATTCGTTCAGTACATCGGTATTTTGGGTTTGTGTGATCTGATCGGCCAGCGTTTCCATAATGGTATTCAAGTCCTTAATAGGAATGCGCTCACGAAGCAAACGTTTCAGCACTTTCTGGATATCCCCAACTTTCATGGCATCGGGCACAAGTTCCTCAACCAGTGCGGGCGACTGTTCTTTGATGTTGTCGATCAGGCGTTTTACCATTTGGCGATCCACAAGCTTATAGGCATTTTTCTTCAGTACTTCCATCAGGTGCGTGGTGATAACGGCCCCGGCCTCGATCACGGAAAGTCCGTACTTCTCAGCCTGAGATTTATTTTTCCCGCTTACCCAGATGGCATCCATGCCAAAGGTCGGGTCTTTTGTTTCAATGCCCTGAATGTCTGGTTTAAAATCTTGTGGAAGCAGCGTAAGGTGGTAGCCGGGCAGAACTTCTCCCTGGCCCTGCTGAATGCCTCTCATTTTTATGGTGTAGTGATTGGCATCGAGCTGCACATTATCCCGAATACGAATGGAAGGCACAATGATGCCCAACTCTGAGGCCAGCTGTTTCCGCAGTGATGTCATTCGCTCCAGCAGGTCACCGCCCTGATTTGCTTCCACCATGGGAATCAAACTGTAGCCGATCTCGAGTTCAAGTGTATCAACCAGTAAATAATTTTCTACAGGATCTTCTTTCTTGCCTTCAATGGCTTTATTCTCTTCTGCTGCCTGTTGTTCGTGCTGTTCCTCTTCTTCTTTTTTGAGCCCGCTGTATGCCATAAAGAGAAAGAATCCGCCGATCATAGCAAAAGGCACGAAAGGAAGTCCGGGGGTTAGTGCAAGTAAAAATACAAAGAAGGAACCGATCACCATGGTTTTGGGATTACCCATCAGCTGGGTTTGCAGTTCCTTACTCAGGTCGCCTTCACTGGCTGCACGCGATACAATAATACCGGCAGCGGTAGAGATCAAAAGGGCCGGGATCTGTGATACAAGTCCGTCACCAATGGTCATCAAGGTATACTGGGCAGCGGCTTCTCCAATGGGCATCCCAAGCTGCACCGTTCCGATGATCAGCCCACCGATGATATTTATAAAGGTGATGAGCAGGCCCGCAATTACATCACCCCGCACAAATTTACTGGCCCCATCCATAGCTCCGTAAAAATCGGCCTCGCGGGCAATATCTTCTCGTTTCTTTTTGGCCTCCTGATCGGTGAGAAGTCCGGCACTCAGGTCGGCATCGATCGACATTTGCTTACCCGGCATGGCATCCAGGGTAAAGCGGGCGGCCACTTCAGCAATACGGGTTGAACCTTTGGTAATTACCACAAAGTTGATGATCACGAGCACCGAGAATATGATGATCCCGATCACGAAATTTCCCTGAACTATAAATCCCCCAAAAGATTCAATAATGGAGCCGGCATATCCTTCAGCCAAAATCAGCCGGGTAGTCCCCACGTTCAGCGCCAGCCGGAATAGTGTCAATATCAAAAGCATACCGGGGAAAACGGCAAACTCCAGCGGCTTTAAAGTATAGAAAGCCACCAAAAGTACGATAAGGGAAAGAGAGACATTCAGCGCCAGAAATATATCCATCATTCCGGTAGGTACAGGAATGATCATGATCAGTAAGATCATAATGATGCTGGAGGAAATAAGTACGTCTGGCTGGAAAAATGTTCCTTTTAGTGCTTTGGGATTTAGTCCGGCAAGTGCCATTCAATCTAAACTTTTTGTGATTTTTTCAGTTTATAAACGTAGGCTAATATCTCTGCAACAGCTCTGAACAGGTCTTCAGGGATGAATTCATCTTCTTCTGCGGTTGCAAAAAGAGCACGCGCTACTGGTTTATTCTCTACAATTGGTATGCCATACTCTTTGGCCAGCTCTTTAATTCTCAAAGCGCGAAGTCGCTGACCCTTCACTACTACAATGGGGGCGTTGTTATTTTCCGGCTCATAGCGGAGGGCAACGGCGTAGTGGGTAGGGTTGGTGACCACTACATCAGAACTCAGAACGGCGTGGTCAAGACGTTTTTTATTTCGGAGTTCCATCCCAAACCGTTTTCGCTGTCCTTTTACATGGGGGTCTCCTTCCATCTGCTTGTATTCATCTTTTACTTCCTGCTTGCTCATACGCAGGTCTTTGTGATGCTGAAAGCGCTGGTAAATGGCATCGGCAATGGAAAGGACGAGAAGGGCTGCCAGAACCCGCGTGACGAACATCAATATATATGACCCCATCTCGCTCATGCTGTGTTCTAGGGGTGAGACCATGTATTCCACGAAGGTGCTTACATCATTGCGGACGGTGTAATAACCGATGAGCCCTACGATAAATAATTTCGCAAATCCTTTGATCAGCTCAACCGCTCCCTTGGCAGAGAATATCTTTTTGAGTCCATTCATGGGACTCATTTTACTTCCTTTGGGTTGAATGGCTTTCACCGAAAATACCCCGCCGGTTTGCGCAAGGTTGATAATGAGCGTTACGATCAAAAGAATAGACATGGTGGGCCCAATGATCCCGATAATACCCCACATGGCTTCCGAGAGATGGCTCATGGCTTCATCTTTATTGGCAAAACCCTGACCGGAGTTAATGAAAAAGGTCTCGAACAAGCTGCTTACTTGTTCCCCGATCATTGAGCTGGTAGCCACAAACATGAGCACAGCCGTGGTAAGAACCGCCATCGACGAGACTTCCGTACTGATACTGACGTTCCCTTCCTTTCGGGCATCCTCCAGCTTCTTCGCCGTGGGTTCTTCGGTTTTTTCCTGATCTGAATTTTTATCTGACATGCCACCACATATTCAAAAACAGTACCACATATATAAACAGCACAGGTCGTGTAAAATCACGTGATGCTGAAAACCCAAACGGATGTTTTATCCTGCTGAAAGGAAAACATTTCCATCTGAAGGGAGGAGGGTACAGGGAAGGTGTGGGCTTGAGCGGGGAGAGGAAAGAAAAGAATTCGGGAAGGGTTCATAGACTCGAAAATATCGTTTGAACGCTTTTTAAGGCGTGAATTCAACATAGATCCAATAGGTGTTCAACCCAGTGATCAGAAAAAATTCATACAAGAAAGAAGAGATAAATACGATGATGGCACAGAAATTGAACATAGGACGGGGAAGTCACGCGCCACTACTTATCGGTGCAGCGACGAAAAACATAAATGACGAATTGAATTTAACGCATAATGATCGACCGAATTTACATGCATATGCAGGCGATGCAGGTTCTGCAAAGATCGCAGGATGCCACCGCCGATAACCTGGCTAACATCAACACGCCGGGTTTTAAAGGGAACAAAGTGTTCTACCGCATGATGAAGGAAAATATTGACGGCCGCGTAGTGACCAAAAGTGTTCCAATGACGCAGGTGAATTTGAATCAGGGCGTTTTGGAAGCCACGGGGAATGAATTCGACCTGGGTATTAATGGAGAAGGATTTTTTACCGTCGAAGATAATGGTGAGCGATTTCTGACTCGCGATGGCCGTTTTGGGTTGAACCAGGATGGGTTTTTGGTGAACCAGTCGGGTGCCAAAGTACAGGGTGCTTCCGGTGAAATTGAACTGGCAGAGTATTTTACTTCGGCCGGAAATGATGGAGGTGCGCCTCAGATCGAAATTGCTACAGATGGCACCATTCGCGTAAATGGAAGGGAAATTGATAAGCTGGAGATCGTGAATGTATCGGATCCGGCGCAATTAGAGCGTAAAGGGAATGCCTACTTCACGGTGGCTGATGAAAGCGCCATCACCGAAGAAAATTTAGGAAGCCTGATGCAGGGCTATTACGAAAAAGGAAATGTAGAGCCGCTGAATGAGATGGTGGACATGATGAAAAACATGCAGCTATTTGAATCTCAACAGCGGGCCATGCGCACCTCCGATGATCTGTTATCGAGAGTGAGTACGCAGTTAGGAAAATTTTAAAGATAAACACGGACAAACCTCAGAATTATGTTTAGAGCATTAAGTACAGCAGCACTTGGAATGAGTGCCCAGCAACGATCGGTAGATAACGTGGCAAACAACCTTGCCAACGTTGGAACCACCGGTTTCAAACGAAGCACCATTGCATTTCAAGATCTGTTTTATGAAAACATTTCATCCTCAAAAAGAGGGGGATCCGTAAATAGTGAAAACGGATCGGGTCCGTCGCTTCAAATTGGGCATGGTTCCCGTGCGGTTGCTACGGTACGTAATTTTATGCAGGGCGCAGTAGCTGAAACCGGCAACCCGCTGGATGTAGCCATCAGTGGTTCCGGGTTTTTTCAGGTTGAATTGCCTGACGGATCCCTGGGATACACCCGGGATGGAAACTTCAGCATGGATTCTACCGGAACTTTAGTAAATAATTCCGGATTGCCGCTGGCTAGTCAGATCGAAGTGCCCGCCGATGCTGTAGCTATTGAAGTCGGACAAGACGGAACCGTGACTGCTTTAATGAGCGGAGATAACACACAGATCGAACTCGGTCAGATCGAGTTGGCTAAATTTGCCAATCCCGGTGGACTCGAAGCCATGGGTGATAATTTATTTGCCGAAACCGAAGCTTCTGGAATGCCTTTCTATGGCGCACCTGGTGAAGAAGGGTTTGGGGTGGTTCGTCAGGGATACCTGGAGCAGTCCAACGTAGATATTGTAAATGAGATGGTACGGTTGATCGAGGCGCAGCGTGCCTATGAAACCAACTCCAAGATGGTGCAAACCGCCGAAGATATGATGTCGGTAACCAACTCCATCAAACGATAACAGGTAAGTAAGCAGCTCATGTGTTTCCAACTCTTCATAGTCTTCTTTGCGATGGTTTTGAATCCAGCAGAGATGATGTCTTTGGCAAATGCTGAAGATGTGATCCTGCAAAAAGCAGCTTCTGCCATTGAGCAAAATTATGGAGATGAAGACATGCGGGTAACTCTTTCCACGCGATGGATGCCCGGCAGCCTGCGCGAGCTCAGTTCCGATAACATTACGTCGGTGCAGTTGGTGGGCGCCCTCAAAAAATATACCCGTTTTCAGGTTTCCTATCTGGACGCCGGATGGCCGGAAAAGGCGGAAGTACAGCTTCAGGTAGAAATGGAAGTCAATATACCTACGCTTACCCAACGCAAACAGCGGGGTGAGAAACTTCAAGAGTCTGACCTGACCAAAAGTTGGGTTGCCATAGACCTCAACCAGGATCAGCCCATAAAAAACAAAGAAGAGCTAATAGGCAAAACCTTAAGAAACAGCCTGAATGCCGGGGAATTTATACAGCCCGGTCAGATTGGGAACTCTTTTATGGTGAATGCCGGCGAAGTCGTGCAAATGATCTTTCAGCAGGATGCTCTTCAGATCGTTCTGAGTTGTGAAAGTCGTCAGGATGGTGCTGAGGGTGAAAAAATTCAGGTGTATTGCAAAGAAACACGGAAAAAATATTTGACCAAAATTATAAATACAGGAGAAGTACAATGGTTGCGAACAGACTAAGCGCACAATTGATGACGGCGTTCTTTTTGATACTTGCCATTATATGGCCAACCATATCAAACGCGCAAAATTCGTTATATCGCGATGTGAAAGCCAACAGCGTGGGCGATGTGATCACCGTTATTTTACAGGAAAGCACAAGCGGAAGTTCTACTTCTGATTCCAAGTTAAGCTCCAGTGCGGCGGGTACAGCTGGCGGATCGGTAACCGGAAACTTCCTCCCATTCCAGCCAACTTTCGGAACAGATGCCAATGTGAATTACGGTTCAGATCAAAAAAACCTATCCAATCAAAGGCAGCTGCTTGAAGGTTACATAAGTGTACAGATCACGGAAGTTACCCCAAACGGAGATCTGATCGTGAAAGGGAATCGGCTCACGGAAGTGAATGGAGAAATTCACGAAATGAAATTAGATGGCGTAGTTCGTCCCACAGATGTGAACAATCGCAATGAGGTACTGTCTTATCGCATCGCAAATGCCAATATCAGCTACCTGAAAAAGGGTGGGATCAGTAAGAAATCGAGGGACCGGAAGATCCTGAGGAAAGTTGTTTTTGGAGCTGTCTCGGCGGGACTTGGCGCGGCTATCATCATGAAGGCAATGGATTAAGAAACGTATAAAAAAGAGATCACTATGAACCTGCGTAGAAATTTTAAAAAACCGGTACTGTTGTTGTTTTCCCTTTTCTTTTTTGGGATGGGCGTGACTGATCAGGCATCGGCGCAAACCCGGTTGACGGATCTGGTTGAGCTGGAAAATATGCAAAGCAAGAAACTGATCGGATATGGATTGGTAACCGGCCTGGATCGCACCGGAGACCGCTCGATGGGAGGCCGTGGAGCCGCTTTTACCGTTCAGTCGGTAGCTAACATGCTGGAGAATTTTGGCATCACGGTTGACCGTGAGAAGCTTAGAACCAGGAACGTAGCCGCGGTAATGGTTACAGCCACCATCAGTCCATATCACGCACCCGGCAGTGAAATTGACGTGACAGTTTCTTCTTTGGGGGATGCCCGAAGTCTGCAAGGCGGGGTTTTACTACAAACTCCGATGCTTGAACCCGATAACGATGAAATTTATGTAATAGCCCAGGGACCATTGGTTGTTGGAGGTATTGCAGCAGAAACAAGGGGAGCTAGTGTGAGTCAAAATCAAACATTGACTGCGACTATACCCGGAGGTGGCTCTGTTGAGCGGAATGAGGAAGTGGAATTAAACACTGCCGTTCCGCTTGGTCTGGTTTTGCGGGACCCCAATTATAGCAATGCACGCAGCATTGTGGAATCCATTAACGGTGCCTTTGATGAGGAGCTGGCATCCATGCATCATTCCGGATTAGTGCGGGTGCAGTGGCCCGATGCATTTCAGGATCGGGGGAATATGAACATTTTCACGAGCATCATTCTTGATCAAACTATTGAAGTTGAAACACCTGCACGTGTGGTCATCAACGAGCGAACTGGAACTATTGTAGCAGGTGGAGAAGTGATCATAGACGATGCGATGATCTCTCACGGAAACATTCAGCTTAGAACACAGAATACACCATTTATCAGCCAACCACCGGCTTTTAGCGGTGGCGAAACAACGGTGCTTAACGTTCCGGAAGCTCAGCTTAGCGAAGATATAGCACAAACATTTTTGGTGGAACCGGAAACAACGGTTCAGCAACTGGCGGCTTCACTGAATGCACTTGGACTCAGCCCACGGGATATCATTTCGATATTTCAGGCTTTGGATCGTTCGGGCGTGCTTCGCGCTAAACTTATTGTGATGTAAATGAAATTCAAAAGATTCAAAAGGATCAAAATTTATGAAAGTTGACGATTCATTCCTGCAATTGGCTAAACAACAAGTCAGCCAAAAGCGAAACGAGGAGATGCAAAAAGAGCAGGCTGCCAGCGATTTCGAGGAGATCTTTGCCAAGCACCTGGTTAAGGAAATGACCAAAGATTCCTTCAAGATGTCCGGTTCCGGCGCTATGGGAAATGCGAATAACCTGTACCGTGAACATATAACAGATGCTCTTGCACAGGAATTGGCCCAGCAGCGTAAGCTTGGAATGGCCGACCTGGTATCTCAATACTGGAATAGCACAACCGGCTCTAAAGATAATTCATAACAAACAGACAGTTCGAACAAATGCAAAAACAGACACCCAACCAATTATTCCAACGGCTTTCCGATACGGTGGAACTTCTAGACAATAGTTCTAAACAGCTTATGAAGATCATGGAAGATCAGATCGATGCCATTATCGCATCTGATACCCTGAAAGTAGATGCATTAACAGAGGCTCATACCTCTCTTTCGTGGTACTACAAAGAGCATGAGAAGCAGTTCATTTATGAACTTACCAATTTACTTAATGAAGCAAGCCGGGGAGAGGTTGAAAACGTACGCTTAACCACTCTTAAAGAGTATTTTCCGGAAAAACATGCCGAAGTTGATCACTGGTATGAAGTGATCTCCGAGAATACCAAAGAACTTCAACGAAAACATAAGCAAGTATTGGAGCTGCTGGAATTTGCTATGAAGCAAAATGCAAATCTTATGCACCGGATGTATTCCAAACACAGCGAAAAGGATACAAGATATCAGCCATCAGGTCAGCGTTCTGATGTAGCTACCGGTGTTGCGGTCAATCAGGAGATCTAATTATGCGGAACCTACTCGAAATTTCAAAAAGCGGGTTAAGAGCCGCTGAACGGTCATTATCTGTTACGGCAAATAATATCATAAATGCAGATACCCCGGGCTACACACGTCAGCGCATAGAAAAATCGCCGGAAGGTATGCAGATGGCGGGCTACAACACTGGCTTGGGTGTGAATGTGGATGGCATCACCAGGTTGCGTAATGAAATGAACGACGTACTGATGAATCAAAAGCAACAGGATATGTCGTATCTGCAGGGCAAAGCCAATGTATTTGAACAACTTGAGGCGGTGATGGTAACCGATTCGGGCAACGACCTGGATCTGAACATCAGCCGTTTACTGGATGGTTTTTCGGAATTATCTTCCAATCCGCAGGATGTTAGCGTACGAAACAGCTTGTTGAGCAATGCCCAGCAGCTCACCGAAAAATTCAAGGATATTGACCGAAACCTGGAGCGGGTAAGTGAGCTTACGCAAGACTCTGTCGTCAAGACCATTGATAACATCAACGGTATATTGAAAGAGATCCATTCTTTAAATCAGTCGATAGAGCAGGGCGAGGGAGCCAGGCAACCGGATAACGCCAGCCTTGACAAACGTGTTGCCAAACTCGATGAACTTTCACAGCTGGTAGATTTCGAAAGCCAGATGAATGACAACGGCGGCGTTCAGATCCGTATTGAAGGCGTAAGTGTGCTGAACAGCAAAGGCGCCCAAACGCTGAAACCTGAGATCGATCAGATCAATAAACAATTTTTGCTGCGTGCAGAAAGTGGAAAAACGATTGATCCATCCGGTGGAAAACTGGGTGCGGAACTGGAAATGTACACCGATAAAATATCGGGAATATCAGACCAGCTGAATGAATTGGCGTCTTCAATGGTGCAAGAGGTCAACAACATTCACCGAACCGGTTCGGGTTTGAATGATGATACAAGCCGAAACTTTTTTGACCCATCCGGAACCGATGCCGCCTCAATTAAAGTAAACGCAGCACTCCTTTTGGATGCGGATAATATTGCAGCATCAAGCGGAGTGGGAGAAGCCGGTAATGGTGATGTGGCAGCACAGATCGCTGAACTCAGAAATGAAAAGACCGTGGATGGGCGCAAATTCTCTGACTTTGCTATTGGCTTGATCAGTGAGCCGGGATCTGAACTAAGTGGCCTCCGTTCTCAGATCGATGCCCGCGAAGCCGAGATCAATATGCTAAAAACACAGCAGGAACGTGAAGCCGGCGTAAACATTGACGAGGAGCTCAGCCTGATGATCCAATATCAAAATGCATATCAGGGAGCGGCCAAGGTGATGTCGGCTACGCAGACGATGTACGACACATTAATCAATATTGTGAGGTAAATGATGCGAGTTACACAAAAATTACTATTTGGGAATTTCATGCGCGACGTAAATCAAAATCGCGGTGATGCAGGTAGAATTCAGTCCGACCTTTCAAGTGGAAAGCGAGTTCGGGTGGCTTCGCAGGATCCTGTTTCATTCCAGCGTGCACGAATTACCGAAGAGAATATCCGAAAGGACGAACAGTTTCAGAGTAACCTCCAGAACGGATTACGTCAGGCACGACTCGCTCAGGATACACTCGGAAAAATGATCGACGGGCTGATCGAAATCAAAGCACTAGCCGTAAACGGGTCCTCCGATTCTTATGGAGAAGAGAACCGGGACAACATGGCCGATCAGGTGCAGGGTATCAAAAGTACACTGGCCAATTCGCTGAATTTAAGCTATGGAGATCGCTTCTTATTTGCCGGCACCAACAGCGATCAGCAGCCTTTTGAAGTAGACGATGCTACAGGACAGGTTACCAATAACAGTAATGGCAAAAACATTTCGGTGAAAGCCGGAGATGGCGTTAATATTGATTTTGGAGTGAACGGTCAGGAACTCGCAAGTACTCCGTCTGGCGATTTGTTTGGAATTCTGGAAGAGCTTGAACAAAAATTGCGAGACAACGATCAGCAGGGAATCAATGACATGTTGACGTCGCTGGATGATACTGTTGAACACGTGACGGATGTGACTTCCCGGTTGGGGAATAACATAAACAGAATGGATTACATGTTTGAGCAGTATGAATCTTCCAAAATAGCACAGCGCTCAGATGTAAGTGAGCTGGTGGATACGGATTATGCACAGGCCTTTTCTGATATGCAACGAAATCAGGTAGCCTATGAATCAGCTATGGCCGTTCATACCTCTATGTTCAAGAATACACTGCTCAACTATCTCTAAAACCGGATATCTAAAACCCAGAAATCATGAAAACAATGCCAACCCTTTCCCTGGAAAATCCCACCAAAAGCCTGTCTTGGGCAGAAGTGGTACTACATCTTTCAGATGAGCAAATTCAGGAATTGGATCATCTTAAAAAATGGTCTGACATTTTCCATAAAGTCACAGTACTGGCTCCGATGTCAATTTCAAAACCTGAAACTCTGGATGTAAACTGGGTGAAGGTGCCATCCGGACAATACAAAGCCGATATCTGGAATGCACAGCTTGCGAAAAGTGAAGCTGAATGGGTGTTGTTTCTGGAGGCAGGTGAAAACCTCAAGTTTTTAGATTTTCCATCCAATGAGGAGATCAGTGAAACCTGCTGGCCGCCGGCATTAATGAAATGGAAAGAACGGGATGTGGAGGTTCAACTCTACCAAATGCGATTTATTCCGGGCTCAGCCATAAATGTTTTTGGGGGAAGAGAGCTGCCTGATTGTACCCGCTACGTGATCGAAAATAATGTACAGGTTTCGAATGCTCACATTCAGGTGGAGCGTAAAGAAAGTCCGGTTACACAGATCGATTCGGCTACCGAATTAGGGATTCAGGATTTTGCACCGCAGGTATATCTGGTTGAAGGTCAGCGTTACCTACAGCAAAAAGAATATGTGTATGCCACCGCTCAATTCCGGCAGTTACTAAAGAGAGAGCGACTGTTGCCCTTTGACAGATTGGGAGCAGTGAATGGAATTGCGAGCTGCCTGGCAGAGCAGTATAAATGGCAAAAAGCGCTGAATGTAGCTCAGCAGTCGCTGGAAGCAGAACCATTTCAGAATCTGCCCTACCTTATCAAATACCGGATCTATTCACTCCAGCAACGCTGGGAGGAAGCATACGAGGCCCTCGGTGAATACTACGGGAGGTTCGACCTGCAATCCGCCGCTAACTTTGATGTAATTATAAGTGAAGAGGAAACGCTGGTGAATTTATCTGATCTGGCTTTAAAAGCCGGAAAGCGAGCCCGAGCTTCGGAACATCTGGATGAGCTGTTTGCCATAAAGAATGGCGATGTAGACCAAAGCTTTCTGAAAAAGATCTTGCTGCTGTGTACGGAATTGGGCGATCTCAAAAAAGCCAAATTCTACTTCGGAAAACGCTTCGGTAACATGATATCAAACAAAGAACTTGATGAGCAAAACAGGGTAGAGCTCACCGACTTTACCACGCTTTTTATGGAGAATCAGTGGTATGAGCCGGTGCATAATATCTACGAGGAACTGCACGAGCAATTTCCTGAGAACGATGATTTCAAACGTCGCCTGATCGTGACTTCCGTGAAGACAAATCGTATCGAAAAAGCCCGCAAACTGGCAACAAAAGTAGCATAGACTGCCCGGGCCTAGATCAGAACAGAAATATAATTAGCCTGACTTCATGCTGAAAGGAGGTCAGGACTGATCTTCCTTCAGTTTATTACGAATAGTGCGATCCGAAATACCCAGCAGTTTACCTGCTTCCTTTTGATTGCCGCCGGTGTGATCGAGGGCTTTGCGGATCATCTTAAGCTCCATTTCCTCTATCGACATTAAAGGCAGATCGGCGTTACTCAGTACTTCTTCGGTAAGATTATCGTCTACGTTCGAGAACATATCGTTATCAATATGCTCGCTGTTGATCTCCTCATCATCCTGCGATAAAATAACGCCACGGTGGATCTTGTTATTCAGCTCCCGAACATTTCCGCGCCACTCTCTGGAAACAAGTTGTTCCATTAATTCACCGGAAATGGGGTTGGGTTCAATGCCATACTGCTTGCTGTAATGTTCCACAAAGTGATTAGCCAGCAGGGGAATATCACTTCTGCGCTGCCGGAGTGGGGGAATTTCAATCGGGAACACATTCAATCGGTAATAAAGGTCTTCCCGAAACTGCTTCTCGGCAATGGCCTCAGCAATGTTTCGGTTCGATGTTGCAAGAATTCGAACATCTGCCTTGATCGGCTTTTGGCTTCCCACACGGTAAAATTCATTTTCCTGTAAAACACGCAATAACTTGGCCTGTACCTTGATGTCGATCTCGGTGATCTCATCCAGTAAAAGGGTTCCGCCTTGTGCGGCATCAAAAGCTCCTTCACGATCAGAGATGGCTCCGGTAAAGGCTCCTTTCACATGGCCGAAAAGAGTGCTCTCTACCAATTCTGAAGGCAGATTCGCGCAATTTATCTTTATATAAGGAGCCTCAGAACGATCACTGTTAACATGAATTTGATGAGCAAACACTTCTTTACCTGTTCCGCTTTCTCCCTGAATTAACACTGGGGCTACATTTTTTGCGATCTGCGGAATGATGCGCATTAATTTTTTGATCTGAGGATCTTCGCCGACGAATCTGTTGTCCGGATGGTCGGATTTGTCGGCCGGACTTACCTTTTCTTTTGCGGCACTGGCTTTTTTCTGGGCCGGGGATGGAGCCGACTCTGCTTTGCGGGCCGGCGTTTGCAGGCCGGAATCTTCATCAAAATACCGGTTAATACGATATAGAAATTCTTTGCCTTTAAAGGGCTTGGTTACATAATCGAAAGCACCTTTATGCAAAGCCCGTACTGCGTGATTGATATTCCCAAACCCGGTGATCATGATCACGCCGGTGTTGGGATGGTTTACTTTTACATGCTTGAGGACCTCATCACCGGTCATCTCATTCATTTTTACATCGGTTATAACCAAGTCCACAGGGTCTTTGTCGAGAGCCTGCATGGCTTCAGAAGGGTTGCTAAATGCAGAAACATTGAATCCCTCGCCGGCAATTAATTCCTCCAGGAATTCAAGTAGCAATTCATCGTCGTCAACAACTAAAACCGATTTCTTCATGAATACTTTTTAAATATGATTTATTGAATAACAACGAAGGTTGTCATATCAAAGCCTTTCGGCAGATACTGATCTCTTAATTTATATTATTGAATGTCTGTAAGTCTGAAAGAAACCCAACAAATTTCTTTCGACCTTTTAGAAATTATTGCACTCAATAATATTATTTCTGAGCTGATTTTAAGAGCCTGCAACAGGCTGAAATAAAAAAAGAGTGTTATTAAACACTCTTTAAGGTAATTAAAAATATGTATTCTAAGAAAAGTAAGGTGTACCTATTTGTCAATGATGTTTTGGGCGATTTTACCCCACATTTCAGGGTCGTTCAACATCTGGCCGATCTCGGTCTTGTTGGCTGCTTCTGGAGAATCCGCTTTTGCCGATTGGTAGGCATCGATCTTCGCCTTCATTCCTTTCAGTTTTTCGAAAGAAGAATGATTCAGCTTTTCCAACTCAATTTTGGCAAATAATTCTTCACTTTTACTGGCAGAAGAGCCGCTCAGGGAAACTTTATCAGCGTTGGAATTCTTGTTTTCTACGGCACTGGCTTTTTGTGCACCTTCCGCACTTTCCGTGCCTTTGGTGTTATTAACCTGTCCGTTTATGTGATTTGAAAGTTTGTTGATTTCCATATCCTTGTCCCGTTTAAATTCGGATTCTAAAAGTAAGAAATATTTGGTGTTCTTGAACTCTTATATTGTTGCTCGGCCTTAAGCTGTTTGGTCGCTGTGGCCATTTTCTCTTTTTGCAGCTGAAGCAATTGTTCGGCTCTACCCTGAATATCTTTGTTCAGAACGGTAAAGGTATCGAATTTTTGTTTCAGGTTATTTAAAGCGTCCCCATCAAATGATGAAGCAGAGTATTGGTCCTGATAGTCAGATAATTTTGAAACCAGTTGTTCTCTTTGGTTAAGCTCTTCCGTGATAACTTCAAAAGAGGGTTCGTTTCCATCCAGCTCGTGTAATATAACACTGCTGCTTCTGTTGATGTTCGATAACAGTTCATGAATGGGGCTCATGGTCAATCCTTCTGATAATTAAAAGTATGTCTGTTCTCCTTCGTTTATCGGCCATCTTCATAAAAACTTAAATTAAAAAGCATTAATATTTATCAGAATCCCATGCTGCTACGGAAACTCATGACTTTATTATACTGCTCTTCTCCTTGTGCAATGATCAACTGTAATTCGTTAAACTGCTGGCGCTGACGTTCTTCATAGCCTTCAAGGTATCGCTCTTCGGAGGCAATCCGGCGATCCAGTCGGTCGATCTTCTGATCAATGCCACTTTCAAGGGATGAAATTAACCCACCCGACTTTGTATAAGTTTCTGCCTGTGATTTCATCTGGGCGATCGGTGAATTTTCCGATGAGAAGAACGTCATTACTTCATCTGATCTTTCGTTGAGGGCTTCCATTAGTTTGTCTTCGTCGTCAATGATCATATTACCATTATTCTCAAAAGAAATGCCCATATCGCTAAGGCTGTCTAACTGATCGGTGCCGGCGCCTGAGAGGGAATTTATTCCCGTCATGCGAAGGTTGATACTTAAATTCCGGATGGAGCGCATCCCTTGCAATGGCCCTTTATTCCCGCTTTCGCCATCAATAAAAGTCCGGCTGCGGATGATCCGGTTCATCTCATTAAACTTGTCGATAAAATCTTCGATGTTGCCTTTCGAGGACTCCAGATCTTTGGTGACCGACATACTCGCCTGCGAATTTCCGCCCTTCAGTAAAGTAAAATCCAGGCCTTCGATGGCATCATCCACCGTGTTGCTGCTTCGGGTGAAAGTGACTCCGTCGATGGTGAATTTGGCATCCAATTCTGCTTCGGGTACCATTCGGTTCAACCCGGCATTAATTTCTGTGAGCACACCGGTTGCTCCGTTCATTTCAATTTTATTCGCTGAACCGGTTTCAAGACTTGATATGGAAAGCTGAAATTCGTCGTCCTTTGTTTTGAAGACACTTGCCTGAGCTTCTTCGCCGAAAGCGACGTTGATGGCATCAGCGTAGGAACGTAAGATCTCCTCGTTGGTCATATCCACCATGGTTCCGGTGCCATCATCCTTTTGTGTTTCAACGGTGATGGTCTCTGTTTTATCGCCAATGGTGATATCAACGGTGCCGGTTCCAAATCCGGAAAGATCGGTAGCCGAGCCGGTTGTTAATTGTGAAAGCTGTGTATCTCTGGTGGCAATGCGCTCGATGTCTAAATTATAATTGGACTCCCGACTAATGCCGGTGGCAGAGTTCATCCGTACGATAGACTCATCAGATGATTCGGTGCTTAAAGCCGAAAAAGGTTTGTTATTCGGTTCCGATATTTCATCAATTTTGGAAATGAATTCTGAGATCGAGGAACTTACATCGCCGAGTGCCTTCTTTTGCTCATCCTGTGTATCCCGCTGTGCTTCCAGCTTATACTTTTGCTGACTCTCCAGTTCTACAAGCTGAACGACGAACTTTTCATAAGGATTAGTCTGTTGGAATAAATTTTGGATGGAACTCATAGCTCTGTGGTTAAATCAAGATTACTTGGCAGCGATGGCTTGGTTAGCGGCTTCTTCCCAGGTGTCGCGGAGAGGTTCCAGGATCTCGCGGAATTCCTCAAACTTACCTTTACGGGCCAGCTCCTGACAATAGCGGTACAGCTCAAACAACTGATCGGCCGGTTTGTGCTCGAAATCGAGTCCGGCTATAAGCGTGGATAAAATATCCCGCACTTTCTGATTATCCTCACGGTAAGATGCCTGAATGGCAAGATCATACATCTTAACCACTAACTTAAGTGGCGATGCATCCATTACCGATTGTTTCTGGTAAGCAAGTTGTGCATTCTCCATATCGAATATTATTTGTTGGGTGTTGAATATGCAGTCGTTCCTGCAAATCTACAGGGCTGAAAACTGCAATTAGTATGCCATGAGGTTATCGGCTATTTCTGATTTTTTCTTAAGTACGGTAAAAGTGCAGATAAGTCTATGCAGAACCCCTTTTGTAGGAGTCAGGCCAATTTTTTTTGAACAAGGGAAGCGTTTCAGGGCTGAATAGAGGAGCAAAAAGCGGTTCGGAGGCAGGAAAATTTTGCCGTCTTTGGAAATATTTGCGTCAATAATTATTGATGAGATCATAAAAAAGAGCTGATTTTTAAGATCAGAGGCATCGATCTGTGGTGGCATCCTATTTGCAAAATGTCGGTCAGAAATACACAAAGAAATCCATTGGGTTGAAGTTGAATTCGATTTCGGATCGGTTCACCCCAAAGAATGTTCACCAAACCTGACCTATTTTGAAAGCAAATCTCGCAAAAGCCCAGGCCCTGCTCAATTTAAAAAAGCCGAAAACGGATGAGGCAATGAAGCTGTTGCAGCCCATCGTAAATAAGAAAAATGCGCCCTGGCCGGCCTTCCATTTTTCAGGGATCGCCTTTGTGCAAAAGGGGGAGTATGGCATGGCCCTTTCGTTTTTGAACGAAGCATTAAGTCAGGGAAGTGATGAGCCGGAAACATATCATGCTATCTCCATCTGCTATTTTAATATGGGGCAGTATGAAGAGTCGGAAGAGTATGCGAATAAAGCGCTGGACCGAAATCCGGAATTCTTTAAAGGATGGCTGCATTTAGGATCATTGTATCGGGCACAGGCCAAACTGGATGATGCCCTGAAGTGCTTTCAAAAAGCCAATCAAATTGATAATTCCAGTGCGAGTGTGGCCTACAGGATCGGAGAGATCTACAATGATCAGGGCGATCTCAACAAAGCACTCGAGTTGTTCAACATTACTTTAAAGATCGATAAGGGCTATCTGAATGCCTATCTGGCAAAGGCCGATATTCTGAAGAAACAGAATAAATATCGCGAATCTGAGGACACGATCTATGAAGTGCTTTCGCTGGAGCCTCGAAATGTGCCAGCCAAAGTGTTGCTGGCAGAGCTGCATAAACATGAGGGAAATTATGAAAAGGCGATCGAGCTGTATAAGCGATTGATAGAACAGTATCCCAAAATGGCAGGTGCACGGATGAATTATGCGCTCTGCATGCAGGAATTGGGGGAATTTGAAGAATCAGAAAAAAATTATCTACAGGCATTTGAGGATGCTCCAACCGAATTTGAGTCGCTTTCAAATTACCTGATGGGACTGCATTACAATCCCAAAAGCACAAAAGAGGAGATCTTTGAGGAGCATAAACTGTGGGACCAGAATTTTGCCCCGGCTGAGCGTCCTGCGCGTCCAATTCCATTCAATACTGCGGTTGATAAGAAACTAAGAGTCGGATTTATTTCAGGCGGTTTCCGAACCCATCCCGTGGGCTGGATGATCACCAAGGCGCTGGAAAACCTGCCTAAAGATCAGTTTGAAACCTATTGCTACACTACGCATAATCGCTACGATCAGATCACAAAAAAAATTCACGCCGCTACAGACAAGTGGCAGTCCGTGATCGGGTATGATGATAAAGTGATAGCCAGGATGATCCGTGAAGATGAGATAGATATCCTGGTGGAACTTTCCGGTCACTCTGCCGACACGCGATTGAAAACCGTTGCTCTGGAACCGACTCCCGTTATCGTGAAATGGGTGGGCGGTTTGTTTAACACGACCGGATTGAAATCGGTTGATTATTTGATCACCGACCATCAGGAAACCCCTGCCGGTGAAGAAGAATTTTACACCGAAAAACTGGTGCGCATGCCAGATGATTATATCTGTTTCTTGCCGCCGGAATACGCCCCTGATGTAGCAGCACTTCCCGCTAAAGAAAAGGACTATATAACCTTTGGATGCTTCAACAATCCCACGAAGGTAAACGACGAGATTCTGGAAAAGTGGGCTGAGATCATGAACCGGGTACCCAAAAGTAAGTTGTTTCTGAAGAGCAAACAATACGATACGGAAGTCCTTCGCGAGCGCATTATTGAAACTATGAAAGCGTGTGGCATCTCCGAAGAAAGACTGAAGTTTGAAGGGCAGTCACCGCATGATGAACTGCTTGGAAGCTACAATTCTGTGGATATTGCGCTCGATCCGTGGCCATACTCGGGTGGACTGACCACCTGCGAGGCTCTTTGGATGGGCGTTCCGGTGATCACCAAACCCGGACCTACTTTTGCCGGGCGACATTCAGCCACACATTTACAAAATGCCGGATTCCCGGAGTGGATCGTCGATACATGGGACAAATATATCGAAAAAGCCGTAGAGCTTGCATCCGACACCGGAAATCTTGCAGAGATCAGAACCGGAATTCGCGAAAAAGTGGCGAATTCTCCTGTTTGTGATGGCGAGCGATTTGGAGCCCATCTGTCGAATGCATTCCGGGAAATGTGGACACAGCGTGTGAAAGGTTATGAAGAGAATCTTCCCGAAGGTGATTGGCAAGATCATATTGAGGTCACTCCGATAAATGAAGAAGATCTTGATCGCTCCAAAAAACGAAAAGATGCGATGGAGCAAGTGGATGAGATTGAATCAGATTTCCTGAAAAAAGAGACCAGGGAAGTGGCACAAAAAGCCAAGAATATTATCAACGGAAACGGCACTTCAAACGGTCACGCATCACACCAAAATGGGGCATCAAAAAAGCAGGAAGAGCCTGATACCTATAAAATTAAGACCAAAGATGGTGTCACGATCTGCACGCCGCCGGACCTGAAAATGATGACACCCTACGTGCTGCTTGAGCAAAACGAGTGGTACGAAAATGAGCTGGATTTCATTCGGGATTACCTGAAAACCGGAATGAATTTCGTGGATATAGGAGCCGGATTTGGCGTTTATGCTCTACCTGCTGCCAAACTGATAGGGAATGAAGGGAAGGTGTATTCTTTTGAGCCGGGGGCGATCGCAAAATCCCACCTTGAAAAAAGTAAGTTGGAAAATGGTCTTGAAAACCTGGAAATAATCAGTAAAGCCGTTGCAGCCAAAGCCGGAAAATCTACCTGGGAAATAGCTGAAACGCCCGAAATGAATAAGCTGGATGAATCCGGTGAAGAAGAAGTTCAGGTGGTTACATTGGATAGCTGGTGGCAGTTTGAAGGTGAGCCGGCAGTGGATGTGATGAAAATAGACATCAACGGTGAAGAAGCTTCAGCTTTGGAAGGAGGCAAGCAGTTGCTGGAAACAGAAAAACCACTGCTCTTGCTATCCATTACCGAAAAGAATTCGAACACGTTCATCGGTAGTTTATCTGAATTGGGATATGCTTTCTATGAATACATACCCGGACCTGGAATTCTTGCCCAACACGACGTGGAAGCCGGAGCAGATCCATATATGCAGAACTTGATCGCCGTGCATGAATCTCGAGTTGATGAACTCAAAGAAAACGGCTGGTTGCACGATGAAACTGTGGAGGCACAGCAAACAGCGAACGATCTGTGGAAAACCGAACTATCGAATCTTCCGTGGACCAGCGAATTATTTGTGCAATGGGAAAACCACGGAGATTCTGAAGGGATCAATCTCTACCTGCAGGCACTGAATTATGTGATCGCAGCGGAGCAAATTGAGGTCCGAAATTCAGATCTGGAACAGCCACGAAGCCAAAAGGCCGTTTTATTACTGAATGCAGCTCAGATCCTCATCGGTTTATACAATCAGGGAGGAAACAGTACTTCGGTGGTATTCACGCTGGTGCGTACGCTAAACGCGTTAGGGAAACGAGGGCAAGCGGTCGAGATCCTGAAAAAGCTGATCGAAACCACCAATATGGGGCAGCAAAACATGAATGTGGAGTTGCCATTTATGCTGCCGATTTCCGAGCAAGATAAAGCCGCTATCAAAACTGAAGTCAACAAATGGCTGATGGTGAAAACCGTAGAAGCTTGGATCCTACTCAAGGATTGGACCACGTATTTGAGTGGTCCACAGGAGCGGAAGTTGATTGAGGTGTTGGAGGGGAATCCAGAGGTTTGTAAAATTGTATACCAGGCAAGTAGAATAACACAGTATTTAAAAGATGGTGAGAAAAATTTTAGTAGTATTAGTGATCTTTTGGAGGATACTAATCTCAAAAAAACCTCCTTCACTTCGAAACGAAGTAGTTACTTCAATTCAATGGTGAATATGATCAATAAGAATGGCCCAGAAAGAACATTTTCACATGATCTTCCTGGAGAACTTATTGTCTCATTTACATCTTATCCTGACCGGTTCGAAAATTTACCACTTACACTCTTAAGTCTAATAAATCAAACAGTAAAACCAGACAGAATTATATTGTGGATTGCTAATGGAGATAAGAATGCTTTAGACAAAGAAATTCTTCAATTTGAAGAATATGGAGTAGAGATTCAGTTTTGTGAAGACTTGAAATCCTATAAAAAGATCATTCCTACATTAAAGTTACATCCTGATGCCTTTATCATTACAGCAGATGACGATCTGTATTATAATAAAAGATGGGTGGAAGGATTAGTAAGAGATTATGAGAATAATGAAACGGTGATAGCTCATAGAGCTCATAGAATATCTTTCAAACAGAATGGAGAGTTAAAACCGTACAAGGAATGGGGATGGCAGTATCGGGAAAGTTTTGAACCGTCTGAATTGAATTTTCCTACTTCAGGAGCGGGAACCCTCTATCCCCCTGGGATTTTCCATAATGATGTAACTGATACTGAGTTATTTCAAAGATTGTCGCCCACCGCAGATGATGTTTGGCTCTATTTTATGGTGAAAATGAATGGTGGAAAATTCAAAGTGAGCCGCTTCGAGCATAAACTTATAGAATGGAAGCAGGAAAATCACAATACGTTGTGGAAAGAGAATTTAGTAAATGGAAAAAATGATGAACAGATAAATAATTTAACCAACTTCTATGGGAGTGTCTTTAGGGTTAATAAAAAAGAAGATAAATTTTCATCTAAAGATTATTGGAAGTCCCGGTATATAAAAGGAGGTAACTCTGGGGCTGGATCCTATGGAAGATTAGCCCAGTTTAAATCAGAAGTTATTAATTCAATAATCGAGAAATATGACATTAACTCAATTATTGAATTTGGTTCAGGAGACGGTAATCAACTTAAATACTTTAAACCTATCAAGTACCTGGGAATAGATGTAAGTGAATTGGCAGTTGAGAAATGTATAAGATTGTATCATAGAGATGCATTAAAAGAATTCAAAGTTCTTAATGATTATAACGGAGAAACTGCTGATTGTTCAATGTCTTTAGATGTTATCTATCATTTAATAGAAGAAGAAGTTTATTATGATTACATGAATGAATTATTTAATGCCTCGAGAAAAATAGTAATTATATACTCTTCTAATAAAGATTCAGCTACTGAAAATGTGCATGTAAAGCATCGTGAGTTTACGAAATGGGTTGGAGACAATAAACCAAATTGGAAGCTTATAAAAAAAATCAAAAATAAGTATCCTTTTGATGGCGATGGGTTAAAGACCTCATTTGCTGATTTTTATATATATAAATATCAAGATTGAAAGAAACGTGTCGGCTTCCCCTAAGACTGGTTGGATATCACTCCAAAAATCCCAAAACAGATTTCGGCCCCATATTTGCCTGAGCGAGGCTGGCTGAGTTTGTTTGTTGCAGTATCTGCAGCCGAATCAGTTTTGATTGTTCTTTTGCAAAATCAGCATCTATGATTCGGCTTCGGGCCGTGCTGTTGCTGATGATGGAAGAAGAAACCAGCTCTCGTCGGCTATTCAGACTTTGTTGGATACTTCCAAGGGTATTCATGTGGGCGGTCATATCACCTATAGCGTGATCCAATTCCCGCATGAAAACACGCAGTGACTCATCACTGGCAAGATCACTGCCAGCGCGACCAAAATATAGTTTCCCTTGAGGCATTAATTCATCCGGTGCTTCTGACACTTTTGGGGAAATCCCGGGCGTTCCAGGGGTGTCGCTTCCAACGGTAAGAGTGTAATCATCTTCCGTTACATTATTGATGATCAAGCGCTGAAACTCTTCATCATAAGTAGCCCAGAATCCTTCAACCTCCATGTCGTTGATGATTTGTTCATATTCATGCATGTATTCGTCCACCGGAGGGTACCAGTCAGGATCGGGGTAGCCGGTATATTCCGTAATCGGCGAAGTGGTGCTGCCGTCCGGCCCCGTTACGGTTACCTGATTTGCTTTGGGTGATAACATATTGAAAGTAGTTACATCCGCTACATTTCCGTCGCTGTTCAAAAACTCAATTTCGATGTCCTCAAAACTTGTACTGTGAACGCCCAATTCATCAGGATTATATTCATCTATCACATAAGAAGACAAACCGTCAATATTTAAACTCTCAATAGCATCTGCAAAGACGGTGATATCGGGATCTCCTACTTGAGGAGTGGATAGAGCAGCTTCTTGCGGGGTGCCACCAACGGTAACACGGACTTTCTCAATAACTTCCGCGGCTGAAATTGTTATAGGGTCAATCCCAACCGGACTGTCTGTGTTGTTTAAGATTTCAACCGTAATATCCTGGTCAGACTTATTGGTCCATTTAATTTCTCCGGAATCAACTTCTGCAGTCAATCTGGCTATACCAGCATTATTTACGGCTGCAGAAATATTATGAAGGTCCAAGTTGCTTGGTGTTTCAGTAAAATCACCAATATTATGTGAGGTAGTTGTGCCATTAACGGTGATTTCCATTTTTTTGGCTGTTTCACCGATATCTGTTGTTAATTCAGCCGTGCTGGTAATTCCCTCAGTTTGGGTCATGAGTTGATCTGGTTCACGTCTGTTCCATAATCCGGCATAAAATTCACTGTAAAAATAACTTCTGCTCCCTGTGCCAATTAAATGATTGGAGCCTTCAAACAGTTTGGTCAGATTTACTGGAGGAAGTTCCATAGATAGCAGGTCTTCGGATCGTTCTCCGGTCATAGCGGTTAATTTTTTAGGATGAATGAAGGCGTCATCTTTGCCATTCAACAGTTCGGTACCTTGGTAAACTGCCTGATTTGCAATTGAATTGATTTCATCTCCAAGTTTTTCAACCTGCATCAGAAGGTATTCCTTTTCATCCTCCCCAACCGTATCGCTAACTGCTCGGGTGACCAAGGATTTCATTTCTATAAGCTGATCAACCGTTTGTTGATAGGAGGTATCAGCAATAGATAGTATTTCTTTGGAATGTTCAATGTTATTTAAGGCGGAATTTAATCCTGTAAGCCGGGCACTTAATTTATTTGAGATACTTAAGCCGGCGGCTCCGTCTTCTGCTTTGTTCAGCCTTTTTCCGGTACTTAACCGGGCCATCGTATTTTCTAAACGAATGTTGAGTTTATATTGTGAAAGTCGTGCATGCATTCCCGAGTTATTCGTGCGAATGCGGTTCATATCTCCAAAAACCATTTTCCCTGATAATATTTTGATATTTGCTATGGTCTGATATCTATCTTTATCGTTAGCTAAAGCAGAGACTTAAGAAAAAATATTTAAATTTCATTTCCTGTCTGTGGATCAAAGATTTGCTAATAAGTGAATTGAAGATTGAAATAGATAGTCTCTTTTATGTAAATGTAATATTCAAAACCTGATGAATCGTATTGTGCTTTTTAACTGGACCGTATATCCATTCTGATGCAGAGGTTCATATTACTGTTGCAAATTTTCTCTATTCCCAAAGAATTGCCCTTTCGTCAAATCACCATTTCATCTTTCTTATAAAAATTCAAAAAAACTTAAGTCCGCCCATTCACCCCCGATAACTGTGGTAACCAAACGCTAAAAAGCATAAAGCAAGAAACCACAACAAACTCAAAAGGTGAATCATTATGGCGAGTTTTGGCGATCTAAACAGAGTAAATACCAATGTGCAGTCTTTGGACGCACAGCTATCCCTTAACAAAATAAACAAGGCACAATCAGAGAATCAGTTACGT